>MDTE01055577.1_pt1 | contig 33884 bp, 23 predicted proteins | sample 811231 | NCBI WGS metagenome assembly MDTE01 (sample SAMN05326651, study PRJNA326480) | marine metagenome | isolation source: seawater | place: Indian Ocean: Red Sea | collected 2010
CTGAGATGCCATCCTCTTGATGAGCTACGTCCCACTGGGCCTTGCGAATCACAGCCTGAGCGGTGAATTGGCCCTGGGCATCGCGTGGATACATGCCTTTTTTATCCCCGTCATGACCTAATTGGCCGATAATCACCGGCAACTGTGGATGCCCAAGGTCTCGCCTGATGTCCTGAATCAAAGCCGCGAGATGGAGCTGGTAGCGGTCTCTGTAGCTATCCTTGAATTGATCGTTCCAACCTTGAAACCAGACAAAGCCTTCGACGGCATATCCTTGATTCTGATAGGCAGGATACCTTTCGGACAGATGCTTTAAGGCCTGTTGGATCTCCTCAAGCATTCGATCATAAAAGACCCCATGGGTCGTTTTGACTTCCTCCGTTGTTTTTCCCTCATCGGCCGCGATCCGCTCCCAGTCTTCAGGAGTGGCCCTCATGCTTGGCGGGAGGAAGCCTCGCCCTAAGGCCTTCCCTCCCCAGGCTGTTTTGATAAGACATACGGGTTCGTCAAAAGAATCCCCCAACACATGCCCCATGTTCAGCTCGGGTCCAAAACAATCCTTGTTAGGGCTATACCCCACCGAAAGGTCTCCATGACGATCATGAAAATCCACCCATACATCCGAACGCGAACTCCAGCGATAAAGGGGTGCCTTGGGATCCTCGCTCAAGGATCGTTCCAGGGCCGCCACGAAGGCATCGCAATCGCTGTCCTGGATCAAGTGCTGGTAACGTTCCCGGTAGGCAGGCTGTGAAACCTGCCAGGCAAGAGGTCGAGGAAAGCCCTTTCCCTCCATATTGGATTGTCCCGCCAGAATGAATACCTTTACAGGTTTTTCTGCCGCTAAGGCCCTTTGCACAAAAAAGAAAGCCATGCAGGAGATCATTAACGGCAAGCAATGGACAGTTTTACTATAAGGGGCTTTCATAGTGGACGGAGATGAAGATTTTCTTTCGAATAGAGCCGGAATCAAGAGCTCCACGTGGGTTGGAATTCGCTCAAAGCGCGTTGCACGGAGGACTCTGTCCACCCAAGAATCTCAGCGACCTCCACCTGCGCCATTCCAAAAAGGGACACCATCGCCCAAAGCCCCACTTTAACAGGGTCCTCCACCAAGAGATGGCCGGAAGCATCCACGGGTAACGATTGAGTCGACACCGATCCAGAGGTCTGCAAATGCCAACCTCGACCCTGTTGGTCAAAATCACGCCACAACGAAAGCAACTGTAGACAGGCCTTGAGGTAGAAGTCTCGCCGGATACTCCATGTCTCAGCATGAAGCCGAGCCGTTTGAAAAAAAAGAGCATGCAGCCGATAGGCAGCCAGGAAATGATTTGCGGGTCCGTTTCCCGGCCGAAGGCTGCGCAACATAGTGGAGAGCTCTTGCCGGATCCAGCGTTCCAGAGGCCACTGATTTTGTTGCCAGGGAGATTGCATCATGGAGGCAAAGACAAAGACTAACTTAGCACAATTGCATGGTTTTTGCCCCTTTTTTATGAATCAAATCGGACAGCCAAGAGTCCAAGTATGTGTGAAAGGCAAGAAAGCAAAGGCATGTCTTCGGATCCTCCAGCCGATGGTTGACAACCCAGGACGCAATCTTCACATTGAAATCATTCGTTCATCCATGAAATCCAAAACCCTTCAGTACATAGGCGCGGGCTCGTTGGTCATGAGTCTGCTGGTGCCTGCTCAGGCTCAGGAAAAAGTCGACTTTTTACGGCACATCAAACCCATTTTGGAGAGCACGTGCCTGAGTTGCCACAATCCCGACAACATCAAAGGTGAGTTGTTGATGAACACCCGTGCCAATGTCATCAAGGGAGGTGAATACGGGACCGCTCTGGTTCCGGGAGATCCGGATGAAAGCTCGCTTTACACCCTGACCATCCTGGATCCGGACGATGACGACATCATGCCTCCCAAGGGAGACCCCTTGAGCAAGGAACAAACGGATTTGTTGAAGGTCTGGATCGAGCAAGGAGCTGATTGGCCGGAGGAAGTCGAGTTGAAGCCTGCGATGCGGGTGGACTTCGTCCAGGATGTTCAGCCGGTGCTGGAGCAGAATTGCGTGGGTTGTCACCGCGAAGGTCACGCGGATGGGAATTTGCGCCTTGACCAGAGAGAGTTGGCTTTTGAAGGAGGCAAGTCCGGCAAGGCCATCATCCCAGGTCGCTCGGGACTCAGCAGCCTTTATACCTTTACCATTTTGCCGGAAGATCATGAGGACTTGATGCCTCCTGCCAAGAAGGATGGTCCCATGGCCAAGGACAAAAGCGATATCCTGCGCTTTTGGATCGATCAGGGCGCTCAGTGGCCCGATGGGATCACTCTGGTCCCGCGCAAGGCTGAAACCGGCCCAAGCGGTGCCAACATGGAACTGGTCAACGCCATGCACCAGCGCATCCTGGAAAAAGCCGACGTGACCGATGCGTCAAAGATGACGGACTACACCGAGACTTTAGCCGGAACCTCTGTCACTTTCGATATGGTCGCCATCCAGGGGGGTGTCTTCAAAATGGGCAGCCCAGAAAGCGAATCCGGTCGTCGGGAAGATGAAGGCCCACAGGTAGACATCACCTTGTCCCCTTTCTGGATCGGCAAACATGAGGTCACCTGGAATGAATACGAGCTTTTCATGTATCCCGAAGAAATGGCGCGGCTACTCAATGCCGGTGACGACTATCACGACCCATTGGCCGATGCGGTCAGCAAGCCCACCAAACCCTATGTCGAGATGAGTTTTGGTATGGGCAAGGATGGTTATCCAGCCATCAGTATGACCCAGCATGCAGCCAGCAAGTATTGTCAGTGGCTCAGCGCCAAGACCGGCCACTTCTATCGCCTACCCACAGAGGCAGAGTGGGAATATGCCTGCAGGGCTGGCACCACAACCGCTTTCTGGTTTGGCGATGATGGCGAAAAAATCGGGGACTACGAGTGGTATGCGGACAATGCCGATTTCAAGTATCAGAAAGTGGGCACCAAAAAACCCAATCCTTGGGGCCTCTATGACATGCATGGAAATGTCGCTGAATGGGTCATTGATGCCTATGACGCGGCGGGTTACCAATCATTGGAAAACGGAGACCGCGCCAATCCTTTTCGTTTTTCAGACAAACTCTATCCCCGAACCGTCCGCGGAGGATCCTGGGATGACTACCCGGAAGCCATGCGGAGCGCAGCACGCAGAGCCTCGGACGCCCAATGGAAAATGCAGGATCCGCAGCTACCCAAGAGCATCTGGTATCTGACCGATGCCCAATTTTTGGGAATCCGCGTGGTCAGGCCATTGGAAACACCCAGCGCCGAAACCATTGCGCGTTACTGGAACAACCTCAATGAGAGAGATTAATCTCGCCAAAAACAGCTCATTGCCTAGGATAGGAAAGAATCTCACTTCACAATCATTAATCATTCAGAAAGCCCTCAAAGGCCCCAAATTGTCAGTCTATGAAAAAAAATGATCAAATGCAGGATGCGGTCGATCGCAGAACCTTCCTGGGACAATCCTCTGGCGTCATAGGTACCAGTGTGCTGGGATCCATGGCGCTCAATCATGGTGTTTTTGCCGCCCAAAATGATGAACTCAAAATTGCTCTCATTGGTTGCGGTGGGCGCGGTTCAGGTGCTGCCGACCAAGCGTTGAACACCCACGATCAGGGCCCCATCAAATTGGTTGCGATGGCCGATGCCTTCGAAGATCGCCTGGAGGGCAGCTTGAACAACCTCGCCCGCAAGCATGGCGATCGTGTGGATGTACCTGAGGACAGACGCTTCTATGGTTTTGAGGGTTACAAGAAGGCCATCGCACTGGCCGACGTCGTCATTCTGGCCACACCTCCAGGATTCAGGCCCATCCATTTCGAAGAAGCGGTGAAACAGGGCAAGCACGTCTTCATGGAAAAACCGGTGGCGACCGATGCTCCCGGGGTGCGAAAGGTCTTGGCAGCAGCTGAAGAGGCCAAGAAGAAAAACCTTAAAGTTGGAGTGGGATTGCAGCGCCACCATCAAGCGGGCTACATCGAAACCATCAAGCGGCTTCAAGACGGTGCCATAGGTGATATTATTACGACTCGCGCCTACTGGAACGGCAACACCCCATGGGTTCGCAAGCGTGCCGACCTGGAAAAGCAATACGGACGCAAATTGACCGAAATGGAATACCAGATGCGCAACTGGTATTACTTCGTCTGGATCTGCGGAGACCATATCACCGAGCAACACATTCATAATCTGGATGTCATCAACTGGCTGAAAAATGACTTCCCTGTCCGCGCCAATGGCATGGGCGGTGCAGAGGTCCGCGTGGGTATCGACTACGGGGAAATTTTTGACCACCACACGGTGGAATTCGAATATGCTGATGGCTCCCGAATGTACAGCCAGTGTCGTCATCAGGTGGGTTGCTGGAACAGCGTCTCGGAGCATGCTCATGGCAGCAAGGGCAGCGCCGAAATCAACCGGTACATCATTCGAGGTGAGAACAGCTGGAGGTTTGGGGGTAAGGGAAAGAACCCCTATCAGCAGGAGCACGATGACCTCTTCCACGCGATCCGCAACAATGTTGCCTACAATGAAGCTGAGTATGGTGCCAAGAGTTCGATGACTTCCATCCTCGGGCGTATGGCAACTTACTCTGGCAAGGTCGTTGAATGGAAAGATGCCATCAACTCCCAAATCAGCACCCTGCCAGAGGCCTTCGCATGGGATGCTATGCCCAAATCGCTCCCAGGCCCTGATGGGATGTACGCGACAGCCGTTCCGGGCAAAACGGTGGTGGTTTAAACACCTTTTATCTCACGAAAAAGGCAGCGGAACTTACCGCTGCCTTTTTTTTTGCGTCATGGCATCACCCTTCCAAAGGAAAATTTGGTGGGTTCTTTTGGGCGAGAGCTTTTGAAACACACACACTAGCCATGAGTGACATGGATGCAGCACAGCGATCGAAACCCTCGAGTTTCGAATCCTCATCAAAGGCATGGGTATTCCTTGTTGGAACTTGTGATCACCCTTGCGCTGGTGATCTGGCTTGGCAGTCTCAGCATCGCAAACCTTGGAAAGATCAAAGGCCAAATCCACAGGATGACCTGTACGAGCCACTTGAGACAATGGGGGCTAGCCACCATCCTGTTTGCATCCGATCATGACGACTGGTTACCGATGGATGGGTCACCTAACGGGCATTCCAAACATCAGGGCTGGTATATCAGCCTCCCCAGGTCTCTCGGAGTGACTCCCTATCACCAAGAGCCCTGGCGAACCAATCACTTGGTGCGTCCTCCCTCACAAAATATTTGGATTTGCCCATCCAACCGGCGGCGAAGCAACGGCAAAAACCTTTTCCACTATGCAGCCAACCGACACATCAATGGAACCGGGGCGGGTAACCGAGTCAAGTTATCTGGCATCGTTTCACCCAACCAAACCATCTGGATGTTTGACAATGGAGGGTTGGCCGCTGTAGGCGGGTGGAACCAAGTGCATACCAACCTGCATTCCAAAGGTTCCAACTTCCTCTTTTTGGATGCGTCAGTGGATCATCGAAACAATTTCGACTACTGGAATTTTGAGGATCGAAAAGCAAAGGTATCCCCCCATGGCATGCAATGGCTTCCATCGCTTGGCAAGCCATTGCCATGAACACATGCCGCCTCTCAATAAGGCTGGAGCCCGGGAGCCATCGACCTTAAACTCATCCCAGAGCATGAGTCTCAGGTTAACCATGATGCTGATGAGTCTTCTGGGATACTCCATCCGAGCTCATTCAGACGCGCTCCAAAGTTATGAGGAGCATATCAAACCCATGCTCAAGGAACGTTGTTTTGCCTGCCATGGAAGTTTGAAACAAAAGGGAGGCCTTCGGCTCGACACGGCCATGCACATCAGGGAGCGCGGCGCCCAGGAGCCTCTCATCGATCTGAAACATCCGGATCAGAGCATCCTCTTGCAACGCCTTCGGACCTCCGACATGGAAGAACGCATGCCACCTGAGGGGAAGGCGGTGGACCCTGCCATCCTTGAACGCATCGAGGCATGGATCGCTGCGGGTGCCCCGGGACCTTCACTGGAAGAAGAGGAAAGCGATCCATCCGACCATTGGTCCTTCCACCCTCCTGTCGAGGCCACCATCACCACCCGTGGCACGCATCCAATCGACGCCCTTCTCCAGCCCATACATAAGGAGCATGAGGTGGAGCCTCAGGCCATTTCCCCTCCCCTGCTGCTCATGCGTCGGCTCTTCCTGGATCTGGTGGGTACCCTCCCCGAGCCAGAGCAGATTGCGGAGTACGTCAAGGAACCCACAGACCAACACTATGAAAAGATCGTCGACGGACTGCTAGCATCCCCCCACTACGGTGAACGATGGGGGCGGCACTGGATGGACATCTGGCGTTACAGTGACTGGTTTGGACTGGGTGAACAGCTCCGATACAGCCAAAAACACATCTGGCACTGGCGCGATTGGATTGTGGAATCACTCAATGAAGACAAGGGCTATGATCAAATGATTCTGGAAATGCTCGCAGCCGATGAGCTTTTTCCCCTGGACGAGGAACGACTCAGAGCGACCGGCTTCCTGGCCCGCAACTACTTTCTTTTCAATCGGACCACTTGGCTGGACAAAACCATTGAGCACACCGCGAGGGCTTTCGTTGGATTGACCCTCCAGTGCAGCAAGTGCCACGACCACAAATACGACCCGATTACGGCTGAAGATTACTATCGCTTTCGAGCCATCCTCGAACCCCATCAAATTCGTACCGATGCCTTACCCGGCGAAATCGATCTGGAGAAGAATGGGCTTCCCAGGGCTTTTGACATGCATCCCGATGCTGCCACATTCATTCATGTCAAAGGAGACGAGAAAAACCTGGATCAAAGCCAGCCCATGTCTCCCTCTCCTCCCGCCTTCCTTGGCCACATACCGTTCACCATACAGCCGGTTTCACTCCCTCCCAGCGCTCATTTGCCGGCACTCAAAGACCATGTTCTGGCATCGCTGCTGCAAAAAGCCAGAGTAGCCTTGCGCGACATCCACAACCGCCGAGAAACCGCCTCCACTCAAACGCAGGAGGACAACCGGGCCGAAGCCATTCGCCTGCTGGATCTGGAATGGGAAGCGGCTCAAAAAAAGATTCCATCCCTCAAGGCGGTTCACGATGCGATGGTTTACCGTTCCGCGCATCCCGATGGATCCGATTTGGAAACACTCGACCGCCTCGCTGCGCAAACCACCTGGGATTATGACAGTGCATTGTTGAACTGGAAACTGGCATCAAAGCAATGGGAACTTGAGAAAACGGAGGCAAAGGATCAACCGGGCGTGCTCAAACAAATCGAGGCGCTCAAGAAAGACCTTCACAACCGGAACCTTTCCTTTCAGGAACATCCCCTCAAATACGTGGCCTTGAAAGCCTCCATCAAGGCGCTCGAGTCGCCAGCCGAGACCGAGGAGGAGCGTCGAACACCCTATCCTGACACAAGTACTGGCAGGCGTTCTGCCTTGGCTCGATGGCTGATTCATCCAGAAAACCCACTCACTGCGAGGGTCGCCGTGAACCATATGTGGTCACGCCATTTTGGGATACCCCTGGTAGATCCGGTCAGCGATTTTGGCAGACGCACCCCTGCTCCCATTCTTCAATCCATTCTGGATCATCTGGCGGTCACGCTCGTGAAACACCAATGGCACATGAAGCCCATTCATCGCCTGATCGTGACCAGTGCTGCCTACAAACGCTCGAGTGCCTCGCATGGCGCCCACCCGCAGAATCTCCTCAAGGATCCCGAGAACCAGCTTCTCTGGAAACAACACACCAAGCGCATGGAGTCACAAGTGATTCGCGATAGTCTGTTGAAATCGGCGGGGCTACTGGATGAGCGCATGGGAGGACCCAGTCTCGAGGCCGACAAACCGCATCCCCGTCGAAGTCTCTATTTCCGCCATTCAAGAGATGATCAGGAACGTTTTCTGGGTCTGTTCGACGATGCGTCCATTCTGGAATGCTACCGCCGTTCGGAGAGCATCATTCCCCAGCAAGCTCTGGCTCTTTCCAACAGCCAGCTCTCCATGGATGCAGCCATGGGTATCGCCCATCATCTGGGCTGGGAAGAAAAAAACACGCCCGCATCGGAAGAGCGATTTATTGAAAGGGCGTTTCAAACTCTGCTAGGGTGGGAGCCTGAGGAGGAGGAGCGCAATCTTTGCCGGGCTTCCCTCAAGGCGTGGAAAGAGGATCCTCCGCAGAACGGGCAACCCAATGCAGGCATCAGCCTGATCCACTCGCTGATGAACCACAATGATTTCATCACCATTCGCTGATTCATGAAACCACCGAGCATGCTCCATCGCCGCGCCTTTCTGAGTCATAGCACCATGGGGCTTGGGTCCATCGCTCTGCAATCCCTTCTATCCTCTGACATGCAGGCCAAGCCGGGACCTGGTTTCGGTCAGGCCGACCGACCGGCAAAAGCAAAGAATGTGATTTGGCTGTTCATGCGTGGAGGGGTCAGTCACATGGAAAGTTTTGATCCAAAACCTTCCCTCAACCGTTTTGCCGGCAAAACCATTGGGGAGACGCCTTTTAGCAATGTCCAATCTCCGGATCGCCTGAAGAACGTGCGGGTCGTGGTGGTGAATGATGCCAACGGGCAGCAGCGCAACAAACTCTATCCTCTCCAGGTCGCTTTCAAACGTTACGGCCAGTCCGGACTGGAAGTCAGCGATTGGTTCCCCCACGTGGGCTCCTGTGCCGATGATCTGGCAGTGATTCGCTCGATGTGGACGACCGATGACAATCACGGCGCTCAGGTTCAATTCCATTCAGGCCGGCACATGCTCGATGGACGCCACCCCACCATTGGAGCCTGGATCACCTACGGGCTGGGTTCCCTCAATGAGAATTTACCTCAATTTGTCACCATGGGGCCGAGATTTTTTGATACGAAGGATGGGCACTATCTCGGACCGGCCTACGATGCGGTCCCTTTGAACCTGGACCGCGACCAACCTCTGGATTACGCGCAACCCGAGCATTCTCTCTCCTCCACTCGTCAGCGGGATGAATTTCGCCTCACCCATCGCCTCAATCAATTTCGCAGGGGCGCTTTCCCTCAAGATGATCGGCTCGAAGCACGCATTCAATCCTACGAACTCGCCTTTCGCATGCAACGCTCGGTTCCAACCTTGTTGGATCTTGAGCAGGAAACGTCATCCATTCGCAATCTTTACGGACTGGAAAACGACATCACGCGGCCTTTCGGCAGACAATTGCTTGCCGCTCGACGCATGGTGGAAAAGGGCGTCCGATTCATTCAGATCATGCACGGGGATGGTGCGGCTGGCGCATGGGATGCGCACAGTGGCCTCAAGGCAAACCATGAAAAACTCGCTGCCCAGGTAGACTTGCCCATTGCGGGTTTGCTCAAAGATCTCAAGCAGCGAGGAATGCTTTCAGAAACCCTGGTGGTCTTCGCCACCGAGTTCGGCCGGACTCCGGGCTCACAGAATAACGATGGACGGGATCATCACCCTTACGGTTTTTCCATCTGGATGGCAGGTGGGGGCATTCAGGGTGGTAGGACCCACGGACAAACCGATGAAATTGGCTTTCATGCCGTGGAACATCCCCATTACGTCACCGATGTTCATGCGACCTTGCTGCATCAGCTGGGCCTGGACCCTCATCGAATGGAAGTGCCCCAACACAAACGCCTCGAGCAGGACTTCGGACACGTCATGCATCACATCCTTGCGTGAACGGCAGCCCCCTGAATCATGAAAAGCCGCATTGAAGAAGTTTCTCATCCGGTGGCCATGGATGCCTTGCTCGAGCTGCTTGCACCCATCCCCGGCACCATGTTGTTGGATTCTTCCCATACAGGACATCCGGATGCTCGATTCAGTTTCCTGGTCACCCACCCCATGCTGACGTTGACCAGCCAGGGATCGTCTTGCCATATCCATTGCGCTCCCAGGAAAGAGTGTTCCACCCGATTCGGTAATCCCTGGCACATCATGGAGGACTTGATGCGCCCTTTCGAATGGCTCCATGAACTGGATTCCCCTTTCCCTTTGGGGGGATGTTTTGGTTTCTGGGGATATGATCTCAAGCATTTTGTAGAGCCCAGACTGGAAAGGCGGGCGATGCATCACAGCCCCTGTCCTGACGCCCAGCTAGGCCTTTACCCAAGTCTTTTAGTGACCGATCACCTGCAGCAAAGCCAATGGATCATTGCCACCGGGTTTGGCCCTGACGGCTCGTGGTCGGCAAGCGCGTGCCAGGCACAAATAGATGATTGGAAGCACACCCTGGAAAGGGCCATGGTGTCGAAAGAACCTGCCAGGTCAAACCTCGAGGCCTTTCCCTTGCCGAACTGGGATTCCTTTCCCCGGAAAGAACCTTACCTCCGATCCGTGCAAACTGCTCAAAGATTCATTCAACAAGGAGACATTTATCAATTGAATCTCGCCAGGGCTTTGAGCGTTCCCAAGCCAGGCCCTGCGCTTGAGCTCTACCGACGTATTCAGCAAGTGTCCCCGGCCCCTCATGGCGGCTTTTTCCAAGGAGGACACTATCAACTCCTCTGCAGTTCACCGGAATCCTTTCTCAAATTGGATGGAAGGCACATTCGCTCCCGACCTATCAAGGGAACACGACCAAGAGGACATGACGCTCAATCGGACGCCACATTGGCATTTCAGTTACAATCCAGTGAAAAGGAACGCGCCGAACTCCTCATGATCACGGACCTCCTGCGAAATGACTTGGGAAAGGTGTGCGAATTTGGAAGTGTGATCACTCCGGAGATCATGAAATTGGAACGTTATGCCCAGGTACAGCATCTGGTTTCTACGGTTGAAGGCATGCTCAAAGCCGACAGAACCCACCTGAGTGCATTGATGCAATGTTTTCCAGGTGGCAGCATTACAGGGGCTCCAAAATTCAGGGCCATGGAAATCATCGAACAACTCGAGCCCCACACCCGAGGTCCCTATACCGGCAGCATGGGTTACATGGGGTTCAATCAAATGAGTCAATGGAACATTCTCATTCGTACGGCCATTCGCACCGATGAGGAGCTCATCCTTCACGTAGGTTCGGGAATCGTCGCAGATTCGGATCCAGAAGCCGAATTCCAGGAAACAGAGGACAAAGCAGCTGGCTGGAGACAGGCCCTTTACAACACTCGCCCCGTAGACATCCTTTCGCATGCTCAGCGCCAAAACGCTGGGCAGCCACCCCATCAAACATGAATATCCCTTCTTTAAGCGATGCCAGGCGCGTTCGTGTTCTGGCTGGCATTCCGGCAGGCAACATGAACCTCTTCGATCGTTGCCAGTTTCTGGTGGGGGACCCAGCCGTATGGGTCGAATGGCAAGCCAACGAAGTCGCCTGTGAGTCCCTCTTCCTGCTTCGGGATATTGAAATGGAAAGAGCAAGCAAACAGGCTCGTGCCACTCATGTTGCCTGCCCCGCTCAATATGCTCCACCAGAAGGTTTGAGTGGTGATCGTGAGACGGCCACAGCCCAGGCGCTGGCAGAGTGCCTGAATCAGCACAAGATACATGAGGTGTATTCGGATCGTTCACTTCCCCTGATCTTCCACGAAGCACTGCAGCAGGCCTCCATACGAGTCCACTATGATCCTCAAATGGGGGTCATGGACCGTCGCATCAAATCTCAGGAAGCCATGGACTCCCTGGCTCACGCACAGAAGATAACCGAGTCTACCATGCTCAAGGCATGTCAGACCATTTGTCGCGCCTCGGCAGACTCCAACGGTGTGCTGTGGCATGAAGGAGAAATCCTCAGCTCTGAGCGACTCAGGGCCATGATCGACTATTGGCTATTGAAGGACGGGTTTTCCAATCCAGGGAGCATCGTGGCTTGTGGCCAACAAGGTGCCGATTGCCACGCCATGGGGAAAGGCCCACTGCACACCGAACAACCGGTCATTGTCGATATTTTCCCCCGCAGCAAAGAAAGCCTTTACAACGGAGATTGCACTCGAACAGCGGTCCACGGGATCATCCCAGACGAAGTCAACGCAGCCTATGGAGCCGTTGTTGCTGCCAAAAAGGCTGCAATGGACTGCACCCGGGAGGGCGTGACTGGGCAACAGGTGCATGAAGCCACGCTCAAGGCATTGGAGGAACTCGGCTACCATTCAGGTCTGGATTACCAAAAAGCCCATAACGATCAATGGGTCATGGTCCACGGAACCGGTCATGGCATTGGGCTGGAAGTCCACGAGCCGCCTCTCCTCGATTTCAAGGGCCCGGCGCTCAAGCAACATGAAGCTCTCACTATCGAGCCGGGACTCTACAACCTGCAATCCGGCGGCGTGCGCAGTGAAGACATGGTCCTTGTTCAAGCCGAAGATTGCCTGAACCTCAATCACCTGCCTGACATTTTGAACTGGTAGAAGCACCTGCGAAAGCCCCAGGCATTGTCAGTCATCAACCGATCACCTAAGTTCCTCTCCTATGAAACGCTCATTGGTCATCTTGGATGGTTATACCTTGAATCCCGGCGATCTGGATTGGTCTCCTCTAATCTCCATGGTCGATTCCTGTACGATTCACGAACGCACCGCCTTGGAGGACATTGTCGACCGGGCGCACGATGCGGAGATGATCCTGACCAACAAGACGCCCATCAGCGTCGAGACCATGGTCCACTGCCCACGTTTGAAATACATCGGTGTCTTGGCTACGGGTTACAATATCGTCGATGTCGAAGCAGCCAAGGCTCGATCCATTCCTGTCACGAACATTCCCGCCTACGGCACTCGATCGGTGGCTCAGATGACCATGGCACTCCTCCTTGAGCTGACACAACGGGTCGGAGTCCATTCGGAATCCGTCATGCGGGGAGACTGGATGCGATGCCCTGATTTTTGTTACTGGCATCACCCTCTGGTGGAACTGGAAGGCTTGACCATGGGTATCGTTGGTTACGGACGCATTGGCCAGGCTGTGGCTGAAATGGCCCGATCCTTTGGCATGAACATTCAAACCATTGCTCGAGACTCATGGCTGCCCGATGATCACCCTGAGGTCAAGCGCGTTGATTTCCATGAACTGATCGCAACTTCCGATGTCATCAGTCTGCATTGCCCCCTGACACCGGAAACGCAATTCCTCATCAGTGAGGGAGAACTTGCTCGAATGAAGCCATCGGCCTTTTTACTCAATACCAGTCGCGGACCGCTGATCGATGAGCGGGCCCTGGCCGATGCCCTGATGGATGGCAAAATAGCTGGGGCGGGGATCGATGTGGTTGAATTGGAGCCCCCCAGAAGCGAAAGTTTGCTCTACCAGGCTCCCAATTGCTTCATCACACCCCACATCGCATGGGCCACTTCCGCCGCACGAAAGCGGCTCATGCAGACTGCCATTGACAATGTCCAAGGCTACCTCAGTGGCCAGTTGCAGCATATCGTCAATCCCTAGCTGAAGGATGTGAGAAGCGAGGTGGCATATCCACTGGGAGAAAAAGTAAAAAGATGGACCCTTTTCCCGGTTGACTCTCGACTTCCACGCGCCCCTGATGGGCTTCGACGACGGCTTTGACCAGGCTCAGACCCAGTCCAAGCCCACGCTGTGTACGGCTTTTATCTGCTCGGTAAAGTCGGTCCCAGATCTTGTCCTTATCACCATCCAGTATCCCGACTCCTTGATCTTGAACGCTGACCACCATTTCATCCCCCTTGCGGTAGCTCCTCATCGTCACCTCGCTGCCTGAGTCACTGTACTTGATGGCATTATCGAGTAAGTTGGCAAGAACCAGGCGAATATGATGCCCGTCCACCATGGCAATGGAGGATGGACGCATTTCGAGCCGCAACCTGATGGCTTTTTCATCTGCGACCTGTTCGTAAAGATCCGCTGCCTCTTTCATCAACTCGCCCAAATCGGTCGGAACGCGATTCAATTTCATGACACCTGCCTCGGCTTCGGCAATAGACATCAAGGTCTGAAGCATGATGAGCAATTTCTCGGATTCTTCTATGCAGTCAGCGAGAGCCTCTGCCGCATGCGGTTCTGAAACGCGCGCATCCTGCAGCGCCGACTCTGCGGCATTGCGCAGGCGCGTCAACGGCGTACGAAGATCGTGAGCTACATTGTCCAAGGATTCCCTCATGGAGGTAATCAATTGCTGGTTCTGCTCCAGCATGCGATTGAACTGCCTTGCCAGTTGAGTCAGTTCACCCTCCGTTCTGGGGAGTTCCACGCGACGATCGAGTTTTCCGGTATCGATGATGGTTTGAACGGTGTGACTGATGCGCCTGAGTGGATCCAGACTCCTCCTGACCAGAAATCCACCTCCCAGAAATCCGATGAGGATGACCAGAATCATGCCTCCAAGAAAAATTTGTCGAAAAGGTTTGAGCCAATTTTCGCGATTGTCCGTCCGCCTGCCCACCATGAGCCACTGACCATTCCAGAGCTGAGAGGTCATCAGCAAAAGATCTTTTTCCTCACTTTCGGGAATTCGGAGATGATCTCTCCCCTTGACCACGAGCGGGCCCCATTGAAACGCATCGAACTTGAGCCAATTCTCTGAAGCATCCAAAAAAACTTCTCGTTCGTCCGCAGTCGTGATCCGAACGAAGAAAGATTGCAATTCCCCGGTACTTTTTCGCTCGGCAAGCCAGCGCTGAAGAGCCAATGAGCCCCCATCGCGATAAATGCGTGAGTAATCACCCATTTGAGCCTGCAAGGCTTGCAGGTCTTTCTGCAAGACAGCCTGTGCAAGCATCCAGTAGACAAAGGCGAACAAAATGGCGGCAGTAACGCTAAAGATCACCCCGTACCAAAGGTTGAGACGGAAGGCGAAAGATTTGAATGCGTTCCTAAGGCCTGCGAAGAGCATATCCAACACCTCGGATGGTATGAATGCGTGTCCGATCGACATCCACTTTGTTGCGCAACCGGGAAACAAGCACGTCGACCACATTGGTCTGAGGGTCAAAATGATAATTCCAGATATGTTCCAGGATCATGGTTTTGGTCACGACACGCTCTTTTTGGCGAATGAGATACTCCAGCAGGGCAAACTCTTTGGGCTGCAAATCGATTTTTTGTGCCCCTACTGAAACCTCCCGAGTCAGCAAGTCCATCTGAATATCCTGCCACTCGAGCCGCGTCGGCTCCTTGGCCTGGCTATAGCGCCGAATCAATGCGTGAACCCTTGCCAGAAGCTCACTGAAAGAAAAGGGTTTGGTCAGATAATCATCTCCCCCAGCCTGAAGACCTTCAATCCGATCGTCGACACTCGCCTTGGCACTGAGGATCAGCACAGGTGTCTGAACATCATTGTGACGCATGCGCCGGATGATTTCCAGGCCATCCATGCCGGGAAGCATGCGATCCATGATCGCTGCATCGTAGTCCGTCGAAGTCACCCGAACGAGGCCCTCCTCTCCGTCTTCACAGACATCCACTGAAAAACCACTTTGGGTCAATCCCTTTTCAAGAAAGGAAGCTATTTTGGGATCATCTTCTAGAACGAGAACACGCATAGAGGTCTGGCGTTGCTTCAATGACTCAAGAAAATAAAGGATGCCTTGTGGAAGTGCAACGTTGCGAATGGATGCCACGTATTGGAACAGAAACAGAAGCAAGCCCCCCCATAGCCATGGGAGGGCTTGCGAGCAACCGTCAGGAACCCAGGTCAACCCTGTTCATTCAGAGTGATGACTCGAAAAACATGAGCCCCATCCACCCAAAGTCTGAGAAGCACCGAAGGGCCGTCGAAATCTAACTGGCGAAGGTCAGCCATCTCCATCACGGCCGTTCGATTGATTTCTCTTACCACATTTCCTGGGCGCAGACCTGCATTCCAGGCGAGACTACCCTGACGAACCGCCACGATCACCAATCCATCAACGCTCTGCGGCACGCCATACTGGCTCTTGAGTGCCCTGTTCAGGGGTTCCAGCTCTAAATCCTTCAGCCACACTTGCTCATTTCCCTGGCTCGAGTGACTGGCTTTTTGGAGAAAAGGTTCTCCCAGCTGACCCAATTCCACACCCAGCAGTAGCTCCTTTCCTTGGCGAAGCACTTTGACCTCATAGACCACTCCAGGCTGACTGGAGCCCACCATCAACTTGAGTTCTCGACTCCCCAGCACGGGTTTGCCATCGAAGACCATGACGACATCTCCGGGCTGGAGACCAGAGACCTGGGCCGGACTGTCGGGAACCACATCCGCCACAAGCGCTCCTTGTTTTTCATCCAGATTGAAATAGGAAGCCATTTCCGGACGGAGGTCCTGAATATTGATCCCCAAATACCCTCGAATGACTTCACCGTTTGCAATCAGACTTTCCATGACACTCTTGGCCAAATTGATGGGAATCGCAAAACCTATGCCCATATTGCCCCCTGAACGGCTGAGAATGGCTGTATTGATCCCCATTAACCGGCCTTTGGCATCCACCAGTGCCCCCCCGGAATTACCGGGATTGATGGCGGCATCGGTCTGAATGAAATCTTCATATTCGAGGCCCATGTCAGCCCTTCCTTTGGCACTCACCATCCCCATGGTCACTGTCTGGCCGACACCAAAAGGATTCCCGATGGCCAGCACCAGGTCTCCGACGAGGATTTGGTCGCTATCTCCCAGGTCCATGGGGCGCAGACCCTCTGCATCAATTTTGAGAACAGCCACATCGCTCTTGGGGTCGCCGCCAACGACCTCAGCTACATGAGTCACCTCATCGGGACTGATCACCACCTTCACCTCATCGGCCCCCTTGATCACATGATAGTTGGTGAGAATGTAGCCCTCTGGGGAAACAATGACACCTGAGCCCAGTCCTTCGCGGGTCTGGGGAGTTTGCGGTGGATTGGGTGCATCCCATCCCGGGAACCCGAAAAACCGCTCCATGGGGTTTTGCTGCCATCGGGTGGATTCCCTGGACGAGGTGGCGCTGGTGTAGACCTTCACCACACTGGGAGCAGCTTGCTGAACCACCGGAGCAAAGCTAACGACCGAAGTCCCCTCCCTTTCCAATGGACTGGAGTCGATGGCAAGGGACGGTGCAGGCCGGTTCGGGCGAAGTGTGCCTCCCTTCACCCAATCATTGACAGCCGAAACACTGAGTGCCAGCAGGAGACCGGCAAGAATGCCGAGTCTGACCTTGGAACAGACGAGAGAAATGGTCTGTTTCACCGAAACGCGGGAGGATGTTCTATGTGAGTCCATCATGAAACCAACAAAACACATCACCTTGACAAGAACCTTACCTCAAGATGACAAAAAGGTAATGATCTCACACCGGTGATCGAACCACCCGGCAGGGCTAGAGGCCGAGTTGTTGATCCACTCGGAGAAGAGCCTCGTCAATGGCCTCTGTGATCCAATCGATCTCAGAATGCGTCACAACAAGAGGTGGTACCACCCAAACACCAAATTTATCTGAAGGAACATAAATATTTCGCTCTTCAAAAAGGAAGCGAGAGACTTCGGCGATGACGGTCGGGCTGTACTTTTCCGTAGACTTCCTGAGTGGCTGCCTGGTTTGAGGGTCGGCAACCAATTCCATGGTATAAAACAGACCCAGCCCACGCACATCCCCCACACATGGATGTTTTGCCGCGAGATTTTGGAGGCGTTCTTCCAAATAGCTTCCCTTTTCATCTACCGCTTCCAGGACACCATCCTCTAATAAGACCTCCAAGGCAGCCAGTGCTCCGGCACACCCGAGGGCATGCCCTGAATAGCTTTGGCCATGACCGAAAAGATGATCGTCGAAAGATCGTGACACCTTCTCTGAAAAAACCGTCGCAGTCAGCGGACAGTAGGCTCCCAGAGCTTTTCCCATGATCAGGATATCGGGCTCCACACCTGAATGTTCGATGGCAAAAAGTCGCCCTGTCCGCCCCATGCCAGTCATGGTTTCGTCGACGATCATCAGGAGACCCCATTGATCGCAAAGTCGGCGAACGCCTTCCAAATAGCGCGGTGGTGCGGGAATGATGCCATTACTTCCAACCACCGGCTCGACAAGCACTGCTGCCACTTTGTTGGAGCCACCTTCGTTTTCAATGATGTATTCCAGATAACGAAGATTCTCATCCACCATGGAATCTCCAGATCCAAAAGGAGGTCGATAAGCATTGGCTTCCGGCGCAAACACCACCCCTGGGACAGTCAATGGCTCCTGAAACCATCTTCGGGGATCTCCGCTGACCGATGCAGCCCCACTGGTGGCCCCATGCCATGACTTGTAGCGAGAGATGATTTTATAGGGGTAGGGATATTGTGAAGGAGCATCCGCCTGATGGAGACCTCCATCATGAAACATGCGGTTGTATTGATGCAGACGAGCTCCCTTGATCGCAGCTTCCACCGCAGCCGCTCCACTTTGAGCAAAGTAAACTCGCTTGTTGGGCGATCCCGGGGTCAGTTCCGCGAGTTTTCGAGCCAACAATCCCGTGGGCTCCGTGGCAAAGTCGTCCGTTACATAGGCCACTTTGTCCAACTGCGATTTGAGGGCCGCAATCACCTTGGGGTGATTGAATCCCAGATTGATGCATTCGTGAGCGCTACGCAGATCGAAAATTCTGCGTCCATCCGAAGTGTGAATCCAACACCCCTCCACATGGTCCACGGCAATGGGAGCATATCCTTGCTGGCTAGACCAGCATTGCATCATGTGGCTGGCCTGAAGTTGGGCGAAATCAATGGAAGAACTCATCAATGACAAGGATTGCGAAGAAGGATCCTCATGTGGGCATTTCCATTTTCAATCGATCTGCAACCTGTTGCACGTCCTTGTCCCCTCTTCCAGAAAGATTGACCACAATGATTTGATCAGACCTCATCTGAGGAGCCCTCTCCATGACTGCCGCAATGGCATGGCTTGATTCCAGGGCAGGAATGATCCCCTCCATTCTGGCGAGACTCATGAATGCTTCGAGGGCCTTTTCATCGGTGGCGTAACCATAGGACACTCTGCCATGGTCATTGAGCCATGCATGCTCAGGTCCTACGGCCGCGTAATCCAAACCCGCTGAAACACTGTGGGTGAGTTGAATTTGGCCGTGATCGTCCTGCAAAATGTAGGATCGAGTGCCTTGCAGAACACCCAAGGAACCTCCCTGAAAACGAGCTGCATGCCTCTCGGGTTCAATCCCCTCGCCCCCTGCTTCAATGCCAAGCATCTCCACAGAGGCATCTTGAAGGAAGGGATAGAACAGACCGATCGAATTACTGCCCCCCCCCACACAGGCCACTAGCAAATCGGGAAGTTTCGATTCTTTTTCCAAGATCTGTTCTCTGGCCTCGTCACCGATCACGCGCTGAAAATTGCGCACCATGACTGGATACGGATGGGCTCCATAGGCCGTACCCAGAATGTAATGGGTGTCACGCACATGCGTCACCCAATCACGCATGGCTTCATTCACAGCCTCTTTCAGTGTGCGTTGACCGGCTGAAACGGGCCGCACTTCCGCACCCAGCATTTTCATCCGAAAAACGTTGAGCGCCTGTCGCTGGCAATCGACTTCACCCATGTAGATGACGCACTCCATCCCAAACATCGCCGCCACCGTAGCGGTGGCCACTCCATGCTGTCCGGCTCCTGTTTCCGCGATAATGCGCTTTTTGCCCATGCGCTTGGCCAATAATATCTGGCCCATCGAGTTGTTGATCTTGTGCGCACCGGTGTGCAACAGATCTTCGCGCTTGAGATAGATTTTTGCACCTCCCAGATGTCGTGTCAGGCGTTCAGCAAAGTAGAGAGGGGTGGGTCGCCCGACAAACTCCTTGAGGTAATAACTGAGTTCTTGCTGAAAGGCAGGATCCACTTGGGCCGTGAAATACTCTTGCTCAAGCTCCTTGAGGGGGTGCATGAGTGTTTCTGGAACATAGCGACCTCCAAACGGGCCAAAATGGCCCTGAGCGTCAGGTTGATTCCAATCCAAACTGTTCATTTGATGAGCGGTCGATTCCATGTATGGCGTCCAATAGTGTCCTGAGATCGGGTGTTACAGCATGCCTGGTGGCGTCAAACCCGACTTAATATGACCCTGAATAAGCTCAAAGAAAACGAATTTTGAAAGAATTATTGAATCGCTCTGGTGGACCTATGCCAGGAGCGGCTCAATCACATGGCCATGCACGTCTGTAAGACGCCGATCAATGCCGTTGTGCCGGAAAGTCAGCCTATCGTGTCGAATCCCAAGCAAGTGAAGAATGGTCGCGTGGATGTCGTAGACCGTGGTTGGGTGATCACGATCCTGTGGCTTGAAGCCCCATTCATCGCTCAACCCATGCGTCACACCCCCACGAATGCCCGCCCCACAAAGCCAGTTGGTGAAGCAGAAGGGATTGTGATCTCTCCCCTTGCCTCCCTGCGCACAAGGCATTCTGCCAAATTCAGTCGTCCATAGAATGAGCGTGTCCTCAAGCATCCCTCGCTGCTTCAGATCAGCCACCAGAGCAGCTGTTCCCCGCGCCATCCCCAGAGCCAATGGGCCATGATCCCGATGGATGTCTTCGTGGGAATCCCAGTTTCGCCGCGGAAACCCATTGTCATTGCCCGACCAAATTTGGACAAACCGAACCCCGCGCTCCAGCAGCCGCCGGGCAACCAGACATTTTCTTCCGAAGTAATCGGTTTCCTCCAATTCATTGATTTGCTCCGGAAAGGAGGTTTGCCCGTGATCCAATCCATACAATTTCAGGATGTGCTGGGGCTCGTTTCGAAGATCAATGGCATCGGGAGCACTGAGTTGCATCCGTGCGGCCAGTTCGTAGGACCGGATTCTTGCCTCCAGCCGTTGGTCCCCTTCTCTCAATGAGCGATGTTCCTGATTGGCTTCTTTCAACAAGCGGAGGCCGTCGGTTTCGCTCTCTGGGGTCACAAAGGCATCGGATGGGGCATGTAAATCGTGAATGGCTTTTTCCCGATTGGGGTAAATCTCTGTAGCCTGATGATGGGTTGGCAGAAAAGCAGCGCCCCAGTTCTTGGGGCCATTGGAGGCATAGCCGCGATGGTCTGGCATGACCACAAACGTCGGGAGATTCTCATTCAGGCTCCCCAACCCGTAACTAATCCAAGCCCCCATCCCGGGAAATCCCGGACGCTGAAAACCGGTGGCTTGAAGAAAGGTCGCCTGACTGTGGACTCCTGTCTTCCCAACCAGATTATGGACAAAAGCCATGTCATCCACACAATGGCCCAAGGGAGAGACGATTTCGGACAGTCGTTTACCGCATTGACCATGGGCTTTCCAGGACCATGGGGAAGCAAACACGTTCCCTGGGCTACTCTGAAAGAGCTCCACACTTTCACCCGGATCCCATGGTTGACCATCCAACTTTTCCAGCTGAGGCTTATGGTCAAAAAGATCCACATGACTGGCAGCACCCGCCATAAACAGCTGGATCACCCTTTTTGCCTTGGGCGGATGATGCAATCCTCCCGAAAAACCCATGTTTGTGCCTGCCCCACCCAGTAAACCCTGGCGCCCCAGCATGTAGGAAAGCGCCATACCGCCCAGCCCCCCTCCAGCTTGCCAGAGAAAGTGACGACGAGAGACATCGAGGTGAGGTCGTACCGCCATGATTTTTTCACTCTATCCTACCTGTGATGTGAGATCAATCCTCGCTTCCTTTCGGCATGCTGCAGCGGCAGTTGCTTTCGCCGCCAGCATGCGGTAACAATATGAACATGCGAGACTTGATTCGTTTGCGGCTGGCCATGCTAACTGCCCTGCTCATGGGAGGTTTTCACCCCTTCCTGAGTTCCTCTCTCCAAGTCGTTGCCGACGAGCCGTCTGAAGCCGTTCTGTGGGCTCAGCGCCTGAACGAAGCCTTCGTCGAGGTGGCGGACCGAGTGGCACCTTCGGTGGTGGTCATCGAAGTCGCACATCCCGTCGTATCGGCCGCAGATTCACTGGATCTTCAGAATCATCCCAACTTGGAAAATCTACCCGAGGATCTCCGCCGTCAGATGGAAGAATTCTTCAAGCAGCAGCAACCTGAAGGGGGTTCTGAGCCCTCTCCTTCTCCCGAAGATACCGAACGACCAGAAGATCGCTTTGATGGCAAGGGCTCCGGAATGATTCTGGACAAGGAAGGTCATATCCTAACCAACTATCACGTCATCGAAGCGGCCAGCCGGATTCGGGTTCGCCTGCAGAATGGCAAAATTTTCCAGGCGCATGTTCGGGGATATGATTCCCAATCCGATGTCGCCATCATCCAGCTCATTGAGGCTCCTGCCGAGATCTTGACTCCCATAGCTTTGGGTGATTCAGATAAAGCACGTGTCGGGGAATTCGCCATTGCCATCGGAGCCCCCTTCGAACTGGAGTATTCGGTGACTTATGGTCATATCAGTGCCAAAGGCAGATCGGCCGTCACCCTTTCCCGCAACCTGGATCACGATTTCATCCAAACCGATGCCGACATCAACCCAGGTAATTCCGGTGGACCCCTTGTCAACATTCAAGGAGAGGTCATCGGGGTCAACACCATGATTCGCGGCCTCAACACCGGCATTGGTTTTGCCATCCCCATCAACATGGCCATGGAAATCGGCAATCAGCTTATCGAAACAGGAACCTTCAAGCGGGCTCTGCTTGGAATCGGCATTCAGAGCTTAAGCGAAAATTATCTCCTCAACCAAATGCTTGAGTCCGTTTCACAAGGCGTAGTGGTCTCTTCCATTCAAGTCGGCAGCGCGGCCGCAGACTCCCTGCTTCAACCCGGCGACATCATCATTGCCGTTGCTGGGCATCCGGTGGCCACCTCTCAACAACTCAAAAACCAAGTGCGGTCGCAGACAATCGGCCAGCCAGTCATCCTCGATGTCGTACGCCATCAAGAACGGTTACAAGTTGAGATCAGCCCAAAAGAGTGGGTTCGCCCCGAAGTCGCCACCATCACTGCCAACGAAACTCGTCCCGTCGTCCATCGACCGCTGGGTCTCAAGCTCAGAAAAGCAGACGAAACAGGTGCCAAGCAGTTTGGCGTCTCCATTGCCGAAGGTCTCATGATCTGGGAAATCGAAGATGGCAGCCTAGCCGAACGGATGGCAGGTAACACTCTCGAACCTGGCATCATCATCACGGCCGTCAATTATCAACCTGTCAGGGAAACCTTTGATTTTGCCCGCATCTATCGTGAGGCCGACCTATCACGCGGGATGATGATTCAATACCTCGATGGACAGGGAAATCGTGGGTTCGTGATTTTAAGCGATCAGGATCTCTAACGATTCCAGTCGGCTCGTTCACGATACCGACGCCATCGCCTTTTTGGCTCTCGGTTTGCCAGCACGCAAAACCCTTAATGAAAAACCGCGATTATTTTCGAAAGGCTCGACACGTGCCGTCACCTCCAACACTGGATAACGAACGGTCGCCAACCCATAGCTACGGTAAGTGGTGGCAAAAAGCTCCGTCTCCACCAAACCACTGCGATCGGCCAATGTCAGAAATTTCATGGGCTCACCCGTGACTTGGTGGTGTAATCGTTGTTCGATCACCAGGCCACAAGTCGTGACTTCTTTCCCGATGTAATCCCCCAATCGATTGACCGGGCAATAGGTTTCCCAGGCAATTTCCGGATATCGATCCAATGGATGAGCCGAAACAGGAAACCCGATCAATTCCTGTTCCCAATCCAGGCGCTGAAGAAGTGGCGGTTCTTCAAGAGGCACGGAGGGCAGACGGTGTTTGTCTTGTGGAGGCAGCAACCACCCTTGACCGTTGATGCTGTGACCTGAAAACGCATGAGAAAGTTGTTTCATTTGCCAGAACTGGGCCGTCCGGGAAAGTCCAAAACCATCCAGAGCACCCACACGCATCAGTAATTCGAGTTCGTATTCCTGAGGCCAGACACGATGGTAAAAATCGGATAATGAAACAAAATTGGATCGGTCCCATTGCTCCATCAATCGGTCCAGCGTTTGTTGGCTCAGCCCCTTGATCGCGCTGATGGGGACACGAATGCCACCTGTTTTCGAAGGACCCTCTTCACTCTCATGGACTGCCTGATAACCCGGCCCAGGTGCTTGAATCGACGGAGGCAAAAGGTCAATTCCCATTCGGTCACACTCAAGCACATAAACCAATGGATGATAAAACCCCTTGCCGTGGGTCAACACAGCCGCCATGAACTCCATTGGAAAATAACACTTCAACCAGGCAGACTGGTAGGCTTCGACACCATAGGCAGTGCTATGTGCCTTGCAAAAAGCGTACCCATTGAAGCCCCGGACCAGGGTCCATACATCGCGAATACTTTCATGCGACCGCCCCAGGCCTCTGGCCTGTTCGAAAAACTCACACCGAATGGCTTCGATCGTTTCCTCATTCCCCTTGTTCAGCGCTCGACGCAACACATCCGAACGCCCCGGTGAAAGCCCCGCAAAAGACTCGCAGATCTGGAGAATGTGTTCTTCATAAACCACCAGACCGAAAGTACTCCTCAGACAGGACTCGAGGCTTGGGTGGGGATAGACGGTCGGTTCAAGCTTTTGATACCTCCGGGTAAAACGCAGCTTTTTCTGTTCATTGGCCGCCCCTGGGCGAATGACCGAAACAATGGCCACCAATCCGTCAATATCCCTCACCTGACACATGCGACACAGATTGACCATGGCTGGGCTTTCGATATGATGGACCGCTCGAGCCCCTCCTGCAGAAATCATGTCCCACACACGGGAATCTTCCCATGGGTTTTCCGATAATTTCAGAGAGCCGTTTCCTGGCACGTCATCATCGTTCAACACACGACAACCACGTCCGGGATCGATTTCGATAGTCACCCCTCGTTGTGCAAGCATCCGGCTCACATCACGCATGACCGACAAACCTCCCTGAGCCAGAATATCCATCTTCACCAACCCCATGGCCTCCACCGCATCCATATCCAAATGCGTTGTCGGATATCCTTTTTCTGAAAGGAATGTGGGTGTCAGATCATGGATGGGTCGACCCGAGAGCACCAATCCACAAGGATGCATCTTGGCATAGCGGGGAGCCCCGTCCAGAGATTCGGCCATTGTCAAGGCACTGGCGTAGGGTTCTTCATTCAACGGCAAATCCCGACACTCCTTCTGACTTAAGAGAAACGTACGCATGTCACGGGCACGCGCATAAGGAAAGCGCTTGGTCAAACGACGTATTTGCTGTTCAGAAACACCCAGCACCTTGGCAACATCCCCCATCGCTCCCCGAGAATGGTAAGTGGAAAAACCTCCAACCACCGCTGCGTGCTTTTGCCCATACTTCTGAAACACCAATCGAACGACATCATCCTTGCGGTCATGGGGGAAATCCACATCGATATCTGGAAGTTTGTTAAGTGCCATACGGTCGCGATTGAGAAATCGACGGAAATAAAGTTCAAACCGCTTGGGACACACATCACTGATCCTGAGGCAGTAACATACCAATGAATCTGCAGCACTCCCTCGAGTGATCCATGAAATACCTTCTCTACGACATGCCTGAAGCAAATCCCAAACCATCAGAAAATAAGCCTCGTAGCCCACTTCACGAATGGTCTCCAGCTCTTCTTCCACCTGCTGCATCACCCGCTGCCTTTTCGCAGATGGATAGCGTTCCTTCAGACCACGCATCACCAGCCGATACAGAAATTCACGGGGGGTCGCCCCGTCAGGGGGGTGATACTCTGGAAAATGAGGTGAGCCCAACGGCATGCGAAAGTCACGACAGCGCTCTACAATTTCTTGTTGGTAAGGCATCCAGGGCGCACAGGTCTCCCACACACGATCCCACGATCCCGAGGTTGGAAACCAGGCTTGGGACAAAGGGCTTTTATCGGGGTGTGCTTGCTTGAGCAATGTGCGTGTACGAATCGACTGAACCACCTGAAGTTTCCATCGATCCTCGGGTGTGGCGTAATGTATGGCTGGCACCACGACCTTGGGAAGGGGGATGTCCTGCCATCGAGAACTTTGGGAACCGGTAAAAGGATCCACCCCCAGATAAAATCGACGACTGAAAAGAGGCTCTATGGAGGGATCGCCCCCAACCGCCAACAGGCCATCAGTAGGTAGCGATTGCAATTGTTTCAAGGTCCAATTGGACCTGTAGCGACTCACGCGATGGGTGGGTTTTTCGCAAAGAGGGGATTCCAACATAGGAGCCGGTTTCTCAGCCCTTGTGGAAAGAATCTGACATAGATTTTGGTAGCCCTGTTGGGTTTGAACGTAGAGCAATAAAGGGGTGCGGCCGACTCGAATTTGCGCCCCGATCAGAGGTTGGATGCCTCGCTGCGTGGCATATTGATGGAAAGCCACCGAGCCGTGGAGATTCCCCTCATCCATCAAGGCCACCGCCGAATGGCCTTGTTGCACGGCCAAATCCACCACCTGTTTGACTGAGAGCACGGAGTTCAAAAAACTGTAATGGCTCTTTACATTCAGACAAACCGGATACCCCGAATCATATCGCTGTCGCTTCGCGACCCGTTTCATGGAACGACCGGATGAAGTCTGCCCCCTCACCGCCCCTCCTTTGCCTGAAGTGGATGGCACGTCAACCCCATGGCCGGATGATCGATACTTGTGACATGCACCGCCATTGCCACCTGGTGACCGAGAAGACATTGATGCCTTCCCTTCCCCTGACTGATCTCTGAGTATCCAGTCATGCCCTCGCATCACCACATGATGACCGCAACGCCGTCGAAGGCTGTCCATCACACGAACCAATCGTGCTTGCTCAACCCTGCGCTCTGCTGCCCGATCCAGAAGCAATTCATCTCGATAGGCACATGCATGAACATTGGAAAATTTCAAAGCCACCAGGCGCAGACTCACCCTTCGACGCCATGCCTTGCGAAGCATCCGTGATACGTGATCATACACCTCGTTTTCCAGATCGGTGGGCTCATCCAGACTCTCCGAACACTGATCCTCTTCCATGTCGTTGTAACGCACCTTGACGGAGAGTGTACGAATGGATTTGCCATCGCCGCGCACTCGAACCATCAGAGTATCGGCCATCTGTTTGAGGGTTGCCACCATGAGATCCTCATCGGTCTGATCCTTGGAAAACGTTTTCTGCTTTCCATAAGACTTGGCAGGAGCGGATACCGGCACAATGGGACGATCATCCTCCCCTGCTGCAAAGGCCCGAATCTGAGGTGCCATACGTCCCAAGAGGAGATGCAGCAGATCCGTGCGGGTCCCGGCAAGCTGCCCGATACGGGCCAAGCCTGCCGCACACAATCGGGCCGAAGTTTTGGGGCCAATACCGGGCAACCAGTGATTGGCAAGCGGATGAAGAAACGCTTCTTCATAACCTGCCTCCACCGACTGAAACGCGGCAGGCTTGTGTAGTTTGGAAGCAATTTGACTGATCAGCTTGTTGGGGCCCATTCCTTCGCTTACGGATATTTTGAGGGATTGCCCGATGGCGCGATGAATGCGACGGGCTACCTCCGGAGCGTCACACCTCACACCTGTCAGATCAAAGTAACCTTCATCAATCGACGTGATTTCAACGTCGGGAGTGAAATCGTAGGCATAGGAAAACATCCAGCGGGAAAACCGCTCATATTTCTCATAATCCCCAGGAAGAAGGATCAAATGCGGACACAACTTTCGCGCCTGAAGGGTCGGCATGGCCGCACGGATACCAAAGCGTCTTGCTTCATAGGATGCCGCGGCAATCACGCCTCGCTTCTCCCCCCCCACAGCCACAGGTTTACCTCTCAGACGTGTATCCGAAGCCTGCTCAACCGAAGCAAAAAAGGCATCGGCGTCCAGATGAACCACCTTGCGCTGCATACGTCCTTCACGCATCACGGAATCTTTCGTGAGGATATCCGATCCCTCAAACTCCTAGCGATACTGTCGAATCAGGGCGACCATGACGCCCTGAATTACCAGTTCGTCAGCCGGAATCAAGTCAGGATACTTGGGGTTTTCGGCTTTGAGAAAAGGTTTGCCTTTCTGCTTCACAAACGTCTTGAGGGTGGATTCATTGTCGATCAATGCGGCAACCACTTCTCCTCCTCTAGGTTCCATTCCATGCTCCAGAATGGCATAATCGCCGTGCAGGATGTGACGCCCGATCATGGAATCTCCCCTGACCTCCAGCGCAAAGGTGCGAGCCGAGGGCTTCACCCCCAAAGTGTCGATATCGACCGAAACACACCCCTCGACCTCGGCTTCCTCACGTTGATCCGCAAACCCTGCTGGAATCGCCCCCAGAATGGGAATATCCACCACCTTGGAACGAGATACCGGATACAAGGTGGATGGAGAACCCATCACACGAAGGGACCGAGCCCGGTGCGCCCCATCCTCAAGATACCCCTTTCGACGCAACGCCTTGAGATGATCGGCGACGGCGGTGATGCTCCGAAACCCAAAAAATGCGGCTATTTCCCGCTGACTGGGAGAACTGCCATGTTCCCGTTGATAATCAATAATGAACCCAAGGACTTGGCCCTGTCGTTTGGTAAGCTTCGGTTTCATAAATACTGTTTATTTGAACAGTATTTATGAAACTTGTGCTGTCAACACTGGAAACAGCCTTCCTCGCGTGGATCCAGAGATTCCATGTTGGCCTCACAGCATCGGGTCTTCGATGATCCGTCAAAATCAGGGAATGACATTCGATGGGTCTTTTCAGATAATAGGTTCATGCTTCCAGCAGCACATTGGAGTTTTCATCCAAAAAACACTTGTCGCCTGGTCGGCCAACTCATTGTCATGGGCCACCTGGGGCTCAGCATCATCGCCCAGGATTTCCCGGGAGACATGCCACTCTCGAAAGTGCTGCTACCCGATCAGGGCTGGGAACGTGCTGCCGATGGATTTCAATTCACCGATGGAGCCTGTTCGGATGCAGAAGGACACTTCTACTTTTCCGGAAGGCGAGGAGACGAAAACGCCATCTACCGAATACACCATGCGCATGGGCTCGAAGTCTTCATCGCCGATGCACCCGGTGTCAGTGGGCTCGCTTTTGGACCGGATGGTCGACTCTACGGCTGTCGATGGTCTCAAAATGAGGTCATTGTCTTTGACGAACAACACAAGATGGTCGTACTGGCAAAGGACACACATGCCAATGATTTGGCTCTCCATGCGCAAGGCCATCTGTATTACACCGCTCAACGCGGTGTGGTGTGGCTTGACCCGCACAAACAATGGCACGCTCAACTTGTTTCAGAGGATCTTGCCACTCCCAATGGTATCAGTCTCAATCCCGATGGAGGCATGTTGCTGGTTTCTGAGTATGGTGGGGAGCATGTCTGGGCGTTTACCACGGATCTGGATCAAGGCCCCAAACATGGCGACACCTACATGACCATGCGCCACCCGAATGATGAAACACCTTGTCGTGGTGATGGCATGACGGTGGATGAGGAGGGAAGATGCTATGTCACCACCGCTCTTGGGCTTCAAATGTTTGATGCCACCGGAAGAATCAGCGGGGTGATGACCTCACCTGCGAAAGGGTTGAACAATGTGGCCTTTGCCGGGAGCAGGCGCGACCATCTTTATGTGACCTGCTCCAATGGAATCTACAAGAGGCAAACCAAAACACGGGGCATTTGGCCTTTCCAACCTTCAGCGCAAACCCCCTGATCTTTTGACCGATCCGGGCAGAATCACTCTCTTATCGTGCCTCCAAGGGCACGCTTTTCCATTCTGATGCAAGACATCCCTTTTTATCTGATCATGCCACTTCTAGCCGCCATGCTCTACGCAGCTGCAGGCCTGTTTTTCAAGGAAGCGTTTCGAGGTGGAGCCGGCTCCATTCAAAGTTTCGTCCTCACCAGCTGGATCATGACGCTTTGTTTTTCCCCTTTCATCTTGTGGGAATCCCAACCCATCCCCTGGGGGGAAATCTACCTTCCATGGATCACTGCCATGGCTTTTTTTGCCGGTCATTGGCTTACTTTTTCCGCCATCAAGGTCGGCGACATCTCTCTGGTCATGCCCGTATTGGGAACCAAATCCGTGTTTGTGGCACTCTTTGCCTGGCTCATCTTTGGCATCCAGATCCCGGGAGGTATGTGGCTGGCCACCCTCCTCACCGCGGCATCGGTTTACATCCTCGGAAAAACCGATCGCCCCAGCCAAAAACGTCGGGTCCCTCTGGCTACCGGACTGACCATACTCAGCGCGGCCTGCTTTGGGCTGTGTGATGCACTGGTACAGCAATGGGCTTCCATCTTCGGATTGAAAGCCTTTTTAACCTTGATGTTCCTGGGAGTGGGCCTCTTGGCCACCTTTCTCGTCGGCCGTTTTGAAAGCCCCCTGAAATCACTCAAATCCCATACACTTGTATGGCTGGGGGCAGGGGCCTTTTTAACGTCGCAGCAGGCCATCTTAGTGGGTATATCTGTCGCCATGTTCCACAACGCGACAGGCGTGAATGTCGTTTACAGTTCGAGGGGACTTTGGGCAATCATCATGGTCTGGTTGCTGTCCCGGCTTACCGGTTATCGAGCAGAACAGCCCCATGCAAAAACGCTCTTACTGCGACTCATCGGAGCCATTCTGATGGTAAGTGCCATCCTTCTGGCCATTCTTTCCAGCCCAACAACTGCAACGGTCGACCCGGGTTAGGCAAAGAGCTGCTTCAAAGGCTTCCCTTTATCTGCCACAGTGAAAGGGCGCCCATCGGGAGAATGAATCACTTCCTCAAGAGGCAATCCCAGGGCGTAGGCAATGGTCGCATTGAAATCAGGGATAGTTACCGGATTGGAAAGGACTTCCCTGCCTTGTGGATCGGTTTGTCCCCAGGTGGTGCCTCCTTGCACCCCTCCCCCAGCCAGCAGACAGCTGAATGCCTTGGGGTAGTGATCGCGACCGCTGTTCTGATTGATGACAGGGGTGCGACCAAACTCCGTCGCCAGTACCACCAATGTTTCATCGAGTAGGCCACGACTCGACAAATCCTGAATCAGGGTACTCAGAGCCTGGTCCAAAACAGCGGCCTTTTGACTGACTCGGGTAAAATTGTCCTGGTGGGTGTCCCAGCCCCCCAGGCTGACTTCCACATATTTCACGTCACGTTCGATCAATCGACGAGCCAGTAGGCACCCTTTGCCGAAGGGATCCTCACCATAAGCCATGCGCATGGCATCCGATTCCAGGCTCAAGTCGAAGGCAGCCAAGTCCTGGCTTTTCATCAGTTTGATGGCATCCTCGTAAGCTCCCCCATAAGCCCTTACTTGCTTTTGGTTGAAGCGCTGCTCGAAGGCTCGGTTGAATTTCCCGGTCAGAGCAAGGCGTTGCTGGAGCATCTCCTCTGGCACTCCGCTGGAGCGCTGACTGTTTTGCAAACCACGATCCGGATTGCGAATGGGCAGTGGGGCATATTCGGCCTCCATGAACCCACCTCCTGGATGTCGAGAATCACCACCAATTTTGATGTAGCCCGGTAAATGAGGGTTGATAGCGCCTCCCAGACGGACGGCCCAGGAACCCATGGAAGGATGCCGAATGGTCCCACGCTGAGTGTAGCCCGTCCAAACAAAGTAGCGGCCACGCTCGTGGGCTCCTTGATTGGAGTGCATGGACCGAATCACGGCGGCATGGTGCATGCACTGCGCCATTTTCGGAAGATAGGAGCTGATCCGGGTCGCACAGCGGGATGATTTGAGACTTTCAACCGGACCTCGCACCGTATCGTCGTTTTTGGGATCCAAGGTATCCAAGTGACTCATCCCTCCATTCATGTAGAGATAAATCACCTTGGAAGCCCGACCTCGTGAACCTTTTGGAGGAACCGTTGCACCCAATGCATCAGGAATGGATAAGCGACCTGTCATTCCCACACCCACGCCCAAAAGGGTCTTGGCCAAATAACCTGCGAAGACCCGACGAGGGCAGGCAGATTGATGCCACGGGAAGAGGCTTTTTGAGGAGGGTTCGTTCATTGAATAAAGGCAAATTCTCGCGCATTGAGCAGCATCCAGGTAAGATTTTTCGTAGATGCAGGCCCATGCTCCTGTTGGGCGGAGAGCAGCCAAGCGCGCTCCTCGGCGTTGGGAGAGCGGGTAAGGAAAGCCCTGAAGAGAAGTTCCAGTTGGGTCGACGGGTCGGAGCTGGTTTCCAAAGTGGATGCCAATACGGCTTTTTCATGGCCCAGGTAGGCTTCCAGAGGACCATTCAGAAGCATCAGCGCCTGAGGCACATTGGCATCCACTGCAAAAGCATCGATCGTTTCACGGTCTGATTGACCAAACTCGCGCAAGAAGTGTCCTTCGGGAGCAGGAGAGGCCACTTCGGAAGCTCGCACCAACTGTGCAGGCAGTCCTCGCCAGCGGGGATCAGAATCCCGAGCTGGCACCTGAGCTCCCATCACAGACTGCTTGCGAAGCTCCGCCAGAGCTTTTCGATGCGAAGCCAGGTTTTTCCGATCCACCTCAAATCGTAGTGAAGCTACCTTCTTTTGTCGGTTTCGACCATTGACCTTGCGCTGAAGTTGATTCACGCGTGTCTGCAGCTCCTTGATTTGCTGGTCCAGCTTGGACTCCGAAGCGATCACCTCCAGCATCTCTTGAAGAGGTTTGCCAGCCAGTTGCTGGGCCATTTCATAATTTCGATCCACGCGCACGGCCCCGAGACGCTCGTCCAGATCAGGAACGATCAACGTCATGACCGAATCCCACCATTGCTCAGCTCGCATCCGGGTCAAAGGTCGGCCCTGAAAAAGAAAGGTCTCTTCAGGTGAATGCGGTTGGAGCAGCGTGGCACGACGATAGGTCTGGGTGCGGGCAAGGATCGCCTGATAAGCTTGAAGATCGAACTTCAATTCGATCAAGGTATCGGTCAGAAAACGAAGCAATTCAGGATGACTTGCCTGAGATTGATCACCAAGGTCATCGACGGGCTCTAAAAGACCGACGCCCATCATTCGTTTCCAGTAACGGTTGGCAATGACACTGGCAAAGCGGGGATTTTCGGGAGAAGTGATCCAATCAGCGTATTGATGCCTTAAGGAGGGATGATCACTGGTCTGAGCTTGATCCGCAAACAGGACCTTGGGTTCCACCACCGACTTGGGTTTGGCATCATCGTATGCGTAATCCTCAGGGAGCTTGAGGGAGGTTTTTCTCTCTTCCACCCGATAGCGAAGAGGGCGCGTCATGCGTCGAGCCACCGCTTTCAGTTCGGGATCGATATCCTTGCGATTCTGATTATTGCCAAGTGCCCTCAGCTGACGGCCTGCCTTGGGGTTGCTTGTTTTGACACCATAGGCGTAAGCAGCTTGCTGGTAATACTGTTTTTGGGTCCAGGCATCGTAAGGATGGTCGTGACATTGAGCACAAACCACTTGCGTGCCGAGAAACACCTGGAAGGTGTTGGCCATGTGGTCGAGCTCCATGCCGGCATCCCGAAAGTAAAACCCTGTCGCACCGTCCTCCCACAAGTAACCTTCAGCGTTGATCAAGTGTGCCACAAACTGGTCATAGGGCATGTTCTCTTCGAGGGCTCGCTTGACCCAGCTGATGTAGGGAGCGCCGGGAAGATTGCGCATTCTGGATTGGATACGAAGCAAGTCTGCCCAATAATTGAACTCGTGACTGACATGGCCTCGGGACTGAAGGAGCTGGTCGATGGTCTGTTCCCACCGGCGCTCGACAGGCTGCTGCTCAAATCGAGTGATTTCTTCAACGGTTGGTATTCTTCCAATCAGATCGAGATAGACACGCCGCAAAAGAACCGATGTCGGCGCCTGAGGGGAGGGCTCAAGCCCTTTTTCAACGAGCTTTTCCTCGATGAATGCGTCAATTTGTTGGGCTCGATCCTGAAACGTGGCAGCCCAATGATCGGGACGACTGCCTGCATGAAGCGGTGAGTGCATCCATCCCCCCACCGCACCCAAGACCATGGCCAAGCCACAA
>MDTE01087956.1_pt1 | contig 33875 bp, 28 predicted proteins | sample 811231 | NCBI WGS metagenome assembly MDTE01 (sample SAMN05326651, study PRJNA326480) | marine metagenome | isolation source: seawater | place: Indian Ocean: Red Sea | collected 2010
AGTGGGCGATACTGGATTCGAACCAGTGACCTCCGCAATGTGAGTGCGGCGCTCTAACCAACTGAGCCAATCGCCCGATTTCGGCCACGAGTGTACTGCATTCACCAGGGGTTGACTACTGGCGCGGCAAGCAGACTGTTTCCGCAACACCGTTGCCGGCCAGCCGGGGACCGGCGCGAGGTTGCGGTTCGGCTTCTGCCGCAGCGCCGTCAATCACTTTTTTCCGATGTTTGCTCCGAGCTGACCTCGTCGGCGGGCGCCGCGTCCTGGGGTTCCGCCGGCGGAGGCTCGAATCGCGGCGCTGTGGTTTCTTCATAGTCGTCGTAATCTGTGCTGGCCGTACTCGCTTCGTTGTAGGAGTAGTTGTTCATATTCATGTCTGTGTCCATGTTGGACTGGAAATCCGTCAAGCCCTTGCGGAACTCCCGGTAGCTTCCGCCTAATTGCTTGGCGACATCCGGGAGTTTTTTGCCGAACAAAAGCACAGCGATCCCACCGATAATGGCCATTTCCATCATGCCCAGACCGGCAAATCCGACTAACACGAAGGGACCTGTAGCAAAGACCGACATAGTAATTGACCTCAGAAAGGAATCCGCTTGTCGTCACGGAACTAAGCGATTCACTGCAACCGCAGGCATCGCTCAAAGAAACGCCTGATTGGGAATCGAGATTTGAAGTTACTTGGCAGCTCTACGGAACGTCTGCGCCTTTTTCTTCGACGCTCTTTACAGCGTCATTGACTTCGTCCTCGACTCCCTGGACTCCCTTCTTAAACTCGACGGCACTGCGGCCCAGGTTACGCATTAAAGAAGGTAATTTCGCACCGCCGAATAACAGCAAGATGATTGCCATGATGAGCATGAGTTCCATCGGGCCGGGCATCATGAAGCCAATCGGTACAGCAAATCCAAGCAAAGTGGACATAACGACGCTCTCGCAAGAAAGAGGAAACTCGAAAATTTCCGCAAACAAGTGGCGAAAGCGGACAGCGGCCCGAACAGGGCGTTGCCAGAACCAACTCGCGCGGCGTCAGCTCGCCTGGTGGCAAAGCTGAGTCATACGATTGAATTACCTTCCATTCTACCGACTGAACCCCTACTGTCAATTGCTGCCGGTTTCCGTATAAGGTGTTTAAATGTAAGGGTTTACGTGTTGTTTTGGGGGGCGATGTGCGTCTTCCGGATGGTGGTTCCTGGGGTCTAGCGGCAGAGAAAACCTGTCCCTGACGTTTTCCAGTGCGCTTGTGCGAACTGGCCTGTTTGATCGTATAATCCGCGCTGTGATGACCGCAACTCTTGTTGCGGTGGCGGTATTCTTGATTGCCGAGCCTGTTTTCGCGAAAGTCATGTCCCGATGTTAGAGATCTTGAGTGGGTCGAGTCGAGCGAACTGCCGTGGCCGGAACCGTCGCGCTTTCCTGCAAGTGGGCAGTCTGGCAATGGGCGGACTGGGACTGGGCGACTTGCTGAGACTACGAAGTCACGCTGCCACGCGTGACGTATGGCGTGGGAAGTCCGTGGTCCTGTTGTTTCTGACGGGCGGTCCGAGCCAGATCGAGACATTTGATCCAAAAATGGGGGCACCGACGGACTACCGGAGCGTCACCGGAGCCTTGCAGACACGCGTTCCGGGGGTCCACATTGGAGGCACGTTCGGACAGTTGGCTTCCTTGACGGACCGACTAGCCCTGGTGCGCTCCTTTACGCATTCCAATAGCGACCACACCGAAGCTGCGCAGTTGGTGATGCGTTGCGGAAATCCGACCGGTGCCGGGATCGGCTCAATTGCAACCCGTATGCGTGGTATCAGTCATCCCCAGACAGGTATGCCAACGCAGGTTTATCTGACTTCAAAAGAGACAGACCGGCAGTTCAACAAAGAACGTTTACGGCTTCTGGAAGCGCTCGGACCGGGGCAACTGGGAGGTGCGTATGGGCCGTTTCAGGTCGGAGGCGACGACCAGTTTCAACAGGCAGTAACGTTACGGATCTCACCTCGGCGTTTGGATGATCGGTTGGCCCTGCAGCGTTCTCTGGACAGGCTTCGTCGCCGTGCAGAAGAAAGCACTCTGCCGAAATTGGAACAATATACGCAGCAGGCAGTGGACCTGGTGCTAGGTAAATCCCGCGCGGCTTTCGATTTGAGCAAAGAAGATCCCAAACTTGTCGAACGGTACGACACGGGAAGCTATCTAACCGGAATCCACACAGAACGTGCCTCGACGTTGGGACGGCAGTTGCTACTGGCTCGACGTCTGTGTGAAGCCGGTTGTGGCTTCATTACCATTCACAATCCTGGCTGGGACATGCACGGTGGGACCACGCAACTGAATATGCCGCACGGTATGGAGATGTTGGGGCGCCCAGTCGATCGAGCGGTCAGCGCATTCCTGAATGACATCGAGGAGCGTGGTCTGAGTGAGAAAATTCTGTTTGTACTGACGGGGGAGTTTGGACGAACACCCAAAGTGAAGGCCGATGGCGGCCGTGATCATTGGCCTCATCTCAGTACACTCGCCTTTGCCGGCGGGGGCTTGAAAATGGGTCAGGTGATAGGGCAGTCGACTTCGCGTGCTGAGGAACCACGAAGCGATCCAGTGGGCGTTGAGAACTTGCTTTCCACAGTACTCCACGTGCTGTTTGACGTACCGAAATTGCGGTTGACTGCTGATTTACCCCGCGACCTGGTCACGCTCATCGATCGGGGCGAGCCAGTACAGCAGTTGTTCTAATCGGTTTGCGGGAGTCCGGCCGTGTCTCGCTTGGAAAGCGTCCAAGGCCCTGTTTGTTGAGGTGGCTCCCACCTTGTGTCAGCGGTCGCAGCTACACCTGGTTGCCTCAAGGAGAACCCGTTGGTCTGACGGGTGCCGCTGGATTGCTCGATTGGTATGTGGCAGGATATGAGGTGCCCGGGTTACGACTGACGACAATCTGGGCGATGAACGCCCAGACCATCAAAAACACAACACTGAGCGCGGTGTGAACAACAGTAACGGTCATGGGACACCTGCAATCAAACGAAACGTTGCCATTAAGGCCAGGGGCGTTAACTTTACATCGGGCTTTGCCAATGCACGGGTCGATGTTGATTGGGCGCAACGGTCTAAAATAGGGAGCCGTTGCGATGATGCTCCTTAAAGTTTCCCCAGACGACAAAGTTTCTCATTGCAGGGAACTGTTGTGAGTGCAGTAGTTGGTGGGAACCTGTGCGTTGCGTGATGTAAGCGTGAGGGTTAGTGAAACGTGAGGGTTAAGTGGTAGAGGTACTCGTGGATGCTTAACTGGCTGTTGCGGTTTTCGCGTGTTAGGATAATTTGCAGAAAGCAGCCGGCTGCCTTTTGATCTGGGAGCAGGTCGACCGGTTACTATGCAGCGGATAAGTGCGCCAGTTGCCGATTGGAGCACTATGAACGGTAGACATCCGGTATGTCTGGCCGCCGGCATCAACTTCTCATCTCATGCCGGTGTCGGATCGACTCTGAACAGGTGCCATGTCAAATCGAAATTCTGCAAACTTTGCCTGGATGAGTGCGCTCACCATCCTGCTCGGTTCGTTCTTGTTGTTTCAAGTTCAGCCGATGATCAGCAAGATGATTCTTCCCTGGTTTGGTGGTAGTCCCGCGGTCTGGACTACCTGCATGCTATTTTTTCAGGTGACGCTGCTGGCGGGCTATGCGTACGCAGATGTGTTGGTTGCGTTAAAGCAGCCGTCTCGGCAATTGCGCGTCCATTTACCGCTATTGGTACTGGCTGTCGTGGCGTTGCTGGTGACCGGTACCAGCGGCCTGCCGAATATTGTTCCAGGGGATTCCTGGAAGCCGACCGACGGCAGCATGGCAATTCAGAGGATCTTGTTGTTGTTACTGGTGCATGTCGGGATTCCTTATCTGGTATTGGCGGCCAATGCTCCGCTGGTGCAAGCCTGGTTCGCCCGGCGGTATCCAGATCGTTCGCCCTACCGCTTGTACGCTTTGTCGAATGTAGGTTCTTTGGGGGCGTTATTGAGTTACCCGTTCTTGGTTGAACCTCTGTTTGCAACGGATGGACAAGGTGCGGTCTGGTCCGGGGCTTTTTGTCTCTATGCACTCTGTAGTGCAGTGCTGTTATTGAATCTGGCGCGCCTACCGGGAAGCCATGAGCTCCTGCAGTCGGACGAGGTAGATGCCTCTGAGACTTCAGTTCCTGAAGCAGCCCCAGTTCCCTCCTGGGGGACACGTCTGACGTGGTTGATGCTACCGGCCTTGGGGTCGGTGATGCTGCTGGCAGTGACTAACCACCTCTGTCAGGATGTTGCGGTGGTCCCCTTTTTCTGGATTGTGCCACTGAGTCTCTACCTGCTGACATTCATCATTTGCTTTGACCGTGAACAGTGGTATTCCGGCCGTTGGTGGGCGCCGCTGGCGGCTGTGGCCGTGCTGTTTGTTTCTCTAGGGATGGTGGACAAGGAAGTTGAGGGAGCATTTAGCAGTTTCACCGGGATGGATTTCAGCCTGGATGCGTTGACGGACAGCATCCAGGTGCAAACGGGTGTCTATCTGGCGATGCTGTTTCTGGTCTGTATGGTCTGCCATGGTGAATTGGTGTCGCGCAAGCCGGCGGCAGGGCGGTTGACTTCGTTTTATCTGATGGTTGCGGCTGGTGGTGCCATTGGTGGTGCCTTTGTGGCTTTAATCTGTCCAGCGTTAGGGGATACGGTTGCGCTAGGCAGCCCATTCCGCAAGATTCTGAGCAGTTATTTTGAGCTGAACTTCGGTTTATTGGCCTCGCTTTGCCTGGCGTTATCAGTGACTTGCTTTGGCTGGAGATGGTTGGAGGGATGGAGTCTGAGTATTGGCAATATGAACGTCTGGCGGCAGCTGCTTAAGCTTGGCTGCGCGCAGCTCGGTTTAGGAGCCATTGCCTTTGCCACCTGGGCGCAAGTCACTGATCTCGAGTCTTATTCGCTGGTCATCAAACGTAATTTTTATGGAAAATTGACGGTGTCCGAGAACTACAGCGAAGACCCTGGCTACCATGGATTTGCGCTCTACAACGGCAATATTCTCCATGGCTATCAGTTGCAGCAAGGAGCCAAGAGGAATGAGCCGACGACCTATTATGAGCGAACCAGTGGAATTGGATTAGCGATGGACTTGCTCGCCCCGGATCGTGCCAAGCGAGTCGGAGTGGTGGGCTTGGGGGCTGGCACCATTGCAGCACTGGGAAGTGAGGGCGACGAAATCCGATTTTACGAGATCAACCCTGCGGTGATCAGCCTCTCGGGCGTTCACGGGGTTTATTTCACGTTTCTCAAAGAAAGTGCCGCAACATGTGAAGTTGTCTTGGGCGATGCCCGAGTGCAGATGGAACGCGAACTCGCGGATGAGAAATTCCGGCCCGAGCAATGTTATGACATTATCGCATTGGATGCATTCAGTAGTGATGCGATTCCCGCTCACTTGATCACGGCGGAGGCGTTCAAAGTATACAGCCAATACACGAAGCCGGGGGGCGTGGTCGCGTTTCACATCAGCAATCGCTACATCGACCTGGTTCCGGTGGTAATGGGGTTGATCGAAAACACCGATTGGCGTCCCTTGTTGATCGAACATTTTGATGTTGGAAATGGCGGTTTGCACACCGCCTCATCAGATTGGATCTTGTTGTCACGAGACACCGCGCTGTTGGATGAAATTCAGGCGTATCTCCAGCAGCGGCGAGAACTTGGCGATCGCAGTTCAATCGGTTATGTGCCTGATATGCAGGGCCAACCGCCGATTCGCTGGACCGATCGGTTCAGCAATTTGTTTCAAGTATTGCATTCACCAGACGACTACAACCCGGAGACAGCCGGACGTTAGCCCCGTGGCGAAAAATCACCCTTGATTCATGGAAGGTTGTGTGTCCCGCTGTCGGCGGCTTTCATAGAGCATGAGTGCGGCCGCCACGGAGACGTTCAAGCTATCGTTTGTTCCCAGCATGGGGATCACTACCGGTAGCGTGTCAGATCCTTCCCAGTCAGCAGATAGTCCACTCGCCTCACTGCCAAGGACCATCGCCACACGTCCTGTCAGGTCGGTGTTGGTGTAAGTGGCATGGCCGTCGACGCGGGCCGTCAGGATGCGAAACTGATGTTGATTGAGCCAGTCACGGGCTTTCGTCCCGGTGGTCACAGCGACAGGCGTAGTAAACAGACTGCCGATACTGCTGCGAATGGTGTTTGGGTTACAAAGGTCAGTCGCTGGGTCAGTAATGATGACGGCGGCGGCCCCAGCAGCGCTCGCGGTTCGCAGAATCGCCCCAATGTTTCCAGGCTTCTCGATTTGTTCCAGAACAATCAGCAATCCATCGGGTGTTAGCGTGAGTTGTTCGAGTGGAAAATCTGGTGCATCAGCCACAGCAATCAAGCCAGCACTTTGGTCACCGTAGGATACACGACTCCAGGCGGCAGGGCTGAGCGAAAGAATTTCTGCGCCTTCGTTTTCCAGAGATTTCACGATCGATTCGTAGCGGATCAACTCGTCAGCAAGGCCGAAGACTTCGCGTATCTTGAGTTGACTTGTGGCAGCTTGTTCGACGGGGCGCTGGCCGTCGATCAGGATCCGTTGCTGTTTTTCACGACCACGCCGCTTGCGGAGTTGGGCGGCTTTCTTGATTCGTGGATTCTGGATGCTGTGAATATGTTGTGTCATAGGACCTGCTGATCAAACCGTAACATCATCCTTACGGAATTCTGCTGACGGCGTAAAGGGATAGGATGTTAGTGGGCGCTGCCAATCTGGCTGGTCGATTCATTGTGACCACCTCGCCACGAGGCCGCTTTCGAGTTTTCGCCCATCGGATGTGGGCAGGGTGAGACGAGTTGTCTCAAGAAAACCATTCCTGGGCAAACCAGCTTGTTTGAGTGTCTCTATCAGGCGTTTTCTGGTCATTCCCGAAGTATGGCAGGTCAGTAGGAAGAAATGGGGCCCGCCAGCGGTCAGGGAAAGACAGTTATGGAGCAGTTCAGCCAGATGTGCGGAGAGCTGCCAGGATTCGCCTTTGGGGCCGTGTCCGTAGCTGGGAGGGTCAAGGATAATCGCGTCGTAACGATTACCTCGCCGTAGTTCACGCTGTGTGAATTTCTGCGCATCTTCCACAATCCAACGTATAGGGTGCTGATCCAGTCCCGACTTTTTGGCATTGTCTCGTGCCCAGGAGACGATGTTACTGGCTGCATCGAGGTGGACAACCTGTGCTCCTTGTTGCGCGGCGACCAAGGAGCTGACGCCCGTATGCGCGAATAGATTGAGTACACGGAGGCCTTGGGCTTGTCCGGCTAGTTGTTTGGCCAGCCAATGCCAGTTTTCTGCTTGTTCAGGAAAAACACCCACATGTCCAAATGGTGTTGTTCGTAATTCCACTTCAACAGTGCCAAATTTCCATGGCCAGTAGTTTTCGACGCCATTTCTGCTTGTCCATTCTCCGGTAGTACTGGTGGTTTTCTGGAAGCGGGCATGCGGATTATTCCAGGCAGATGGCTTGGCTCTGGTTGCCTGCTGAGCTGCTGGACTGGGGCGATCCAGCACGCGGCTGCCAAAACGTTCAAGTTTACGGCCTGCACCGAAGTCGATGAGTTCGTAGTGTTCGTTGGCGAACATATAGGCTGTTACCTGAGACCAGACCGTATTGAGCACTTGCCGTCGAGCTACGCTTGAAACCTGGGTTCTGCCATTCCACCGATCAAAAACCGTGTCAAGGTAATGAGGCCAGGGTGTGTGCCTGGCTTGCTCGGTGGCTAACAAACGGCTTTATCTGGAAGGTTCGATGCCGTGTGCGAACCTGGACACAAGGTTGGCGGTTGTCTGGAATCTTGGAGTACCGGATCAACAATCCACCGGAGAACCCAAGCGACTCGGGTGTGACCGGTCCCAGAATAAGGGACAGGGGCCCTTGGAAATTCACTGGTGTTAATAACGCGGTACTCGATGCCTGGGGAAGTTTGTGGGCATATTCAAGTTGGTCGTTCTCGGATTTCTGACGCCCCACCACGACCTTCGTTTGTGCATCTAATCGGAAGTGGCGTCCCATGTTCAAGAGGCGATAATCCCAACTCCCAGCTGCTGGTTCTAGCTGGACAAGATCGAGAACTTTTTTTCCGAATTGGGGTTCAGTCAAAGCGCATCCTGTAGAAGGCGCGGGGATGTTTTTGAAATGGAATTTATTCGCTAATGCGATCAATCCCTTTCGACTACGTCCGTAGAAGTTGCCCAACTGTTGCCGATCTACCCAACCTTCTCGTTCTGGCAATGTCGGCGGCAGCAGTTGCGCCGAAAGTGGACGTAACAACAGGTCAGCGAAGTTTGAGTGATGACCAATGATTTCAAGGTCGCGTTTTTTTTGGCTCATTGGCCGCTGTCCGACGACCTCACCACTGATAATGAAATCGGCCCCGATCTGTTCCATGTAACGGAACGCTCTTTGGAACATATAGATCCGACAATCAACACAGGGATTTGCCCCTTTCCCGTAGCCAAAGCGAGGACTCTTGATCAACTCCAGATAATCGTCTTCTGCACCCAGCACGGTGACGCGAATTCCCAGCTCTTCTGCAGCTTGCCCTGCCGTGTCCTGGCAACATGTAAAGAGCGTCTTGAAATTCAATCCTTCAACAGCAATTCCCTGTTCTTGCATCAAGCGGATTGCCAGCATGCTGTCTAATCCACCGGACAAGAGGGCTACGCAACGCCGAGGCACCGGGTTTGCTTCGTTCAATACAGACACAGTTTGGTTCACAGTAATCTCGGCAAGGATCGAAGCGGTTTACTAGGTCGGGGTGTCACCGACGATGGCAGCAATCGCATGACTGGCAGCCCGTTGTTCGGCCTCTTTTTTCGAGCGGCCCCAGGCGGGAAGATACTGGTGGTCACCAACCTGTGCTGTCACACTGAAACATTTGGCGTGATCTGGTCCCTGCTCGTCAATCAAGAGGTAACGCGGTGTAATTCCATGCTCTCGTTGAGTGAGTTGCTGGAGTTGTGCCTTAAAATTCGTTTCAAGATCGCCGTTAGCGGCTCGTGTGATTTCCGGATCAATCACCGATTTGACAAATTGCTGGACGATCTTGAATCCGCCATCCAGATAGATTGCCGCTACAAGTGATTCAAATACATTGGCCATCAGGGAAAGCGGCAGTTCATCTGCGGAAGTAATTCCTTTACCGACAATGAGACAATCGCGGAGTTGTAGTGATTCGCTCAAGCGAGCGCATGTTTGGCGGCTTACGACTTCGGACTTGATACGTGTCAGTTCGCCTTCCAGGTCCTTGGGGAACTGGAGGAACAGCGACTCACAAATGATGGCTCCCAGGATTGCATCACCTAGGAATTCAAGTCGCTCGTTTGAATCCAGGCGGTGGGTTGCACCGGACGAATGGGTGAGTGCCGCACGCAGCAGGTTGCGGTCCTGAAACGTGTAGCCAATTTTTTCCTGGCAGTCGTCGAGTTTGACTTCCCGCTCCTGTTCGGTAGCGGCTGTCATCGCGGCGGATTTTGAGTGAGACGACATAATTCTGGAAATTCGGCAATGCTTGGTCAGGTTAACCAGACGGGCGCGGCGGCGGCGGCAGCGTGGCCAGATGAATCATCTACTCGTGCGGGTTCGCTCTAAGTTTGCTCCACGCGCGCCCGCTCAGGCTGCCTCGCAACGCCCGAAGATCATTCTTCCAGCACTGGTTTGTAAAACACTGGTCACCAGGATGGGGACTTTGCTGTTAATGTGTCGTTCGCCTTCCTCGACGACGATCATCGTACCGTCATCCAGGTATCCGACACCTTGATTCGCCTCTTCTCCAGCTTTGACAATCTGGACGGAGAAACGTTCACCCGGCAGGAAGACAGGTTTGAGTGCGTTGGAGACTTCATTCAAGTTGATCACCGGAACGTTGTGAATCGTAGCGACCTTATTGAGGTTGTAATCCCCGGTTACCACCTTGCCGTGCAAATCGCGAGCCAACAAGACAAGCTTCATGTCGACGGGCTGGCTTTGCATTTCCACGGTTTCAGGTTCATGGATCTGCAGCTCGATGGAATCGTTATTGCGGAGGCGGGTGATAATATCCAGTCCACGCCGACCTCGCGCCCGTCTCAATTTGTCATTGCTGTCCGCGATGTTTTGCAACTCGCTCAAGACGAAACGAGGAATAATCAGCTGGTTATCGATAAGATTGGTTTCCAGAACGTCTGAAATGCGCCCATCGATAATCACACTGGTGTCCAGAATAAAGGGTTTCTGCCCTTTGATCTCTTTCGAGAATTCAACGTAAGGGATGATGAAACGAAACTCATCCTTGGTTTGAACCAGCAGGCTGATACAGATGTATGACAACGCAGTTGCCAGAATGACACGGATCGTGCCGCGGTACTGTTGGCCTTCGATTTCCGCACCGAACATTACAGTTTCCAGTACGGTGCTAATGACATAAGTCAGAAACAATGCCACCACAATTCCCAGATAGACTGTCGAGATGACCTCAATCCGCTTGCGCGGTAGAAGAACGTCAACAACCACGAGAAACATGGCGCCACCAACGACCGTGGGGACGATCCAGCCACGATCGACAAATGGGGCATTGGATGAGCCGACAGAGAAACCGATACCGGCCGCAACAAACAAGAATGTGCCGCGCAGAATCCAGAGACCCATGATGGTGGTGCTTTTTGCGGGCTGGGGAGGGAACGAAGTTGACGGGAGGCAACAATCAAGGAGATTCAGTCCAGTCGCTAGAACTCATTATTGCGTGATCAAGTAAGCCGCGTAAAGTGGATGTGGAATTGTTGATCACAATATCGATCGGTCATTCCTGCCAGGTATTCAGCGGCAGCACGCTGGATTCCCACATCTCCGATTCGTTGCTGAAATCGTGCGGGCAGAAGATCGGGATTACTCACATATCCTTCGAACATCGTACGCAGCCGGTTCTGAGCCTGTTGTCGGACTTCCAGCAAACGTGGGTGACGATAAACGCTTTGAAACAGGAATTGTTCTAATTCTCGCTTGGGCTCGGCGAGGTCAGGGTCCATTTGGAGTTGAAACGAAGCGTTTCCAGCGTCCTGGGCACTGCGGAAATCTTCTGTCACGAGCCGTCGAATGTTGTATTGCAGTAACTGGCTCACCTGTCGGTCAACCAGCCCGTAAACCATGGCTTTACGGATTTGTCGCGCCGGGGCTGCCGACAGATCTGTGGCGGATTTTTCAAGAGTTGCTGCGATTAACGGAAGTTCGGTGAGTTGGTTCAATTCGACGAGCCCGAGTTTCAGTGCATCGTCCGTATCGTGCGCATTGTAGGTAATGCTGTCTGCTAACTCGACGACCTGTGTTTCCAATAGACTGGGGGTGGCGCATGCGTGATTGATGCGAGAGTATTGCCCGTCAAGTACTTCGCGTGTCAGATTCAGCCCAGGGAATGTGTGGTAACGTGTCTCCAGGGTTTCGGCGATCACCAATGCGTACTGATTGTGAGAGAATCCTCCATTGTCGACCAGGCACTCACTCAGCGCATCTTCTCCCGCATGCCCGAACGGAGGGTGCCCAATGTCATGAAAGAGCGCCAGGGCTTCTACCAGGTCTTCATTGAGCCGTAGCCCCCGCGCGATCGTTCGTGCGATTGAGGCGACTTCCTGGGTATGGGTGAGACGTGTCCGGTGATAATCTCCCATCTCTCCGGTGAAGACCTGCATCTTGCCACTCAGTCGCCGATAGGCAGCGCTGTGCAGAATACGATCACGATCCCGTTGAAAGGGGCCGCGGTAAGGGTGGTCAGGTTCAGCGTGCGTCCGCCCCAATGAATCGCTGCTGCGCATCGCATAGGGCGCCAACAACGCCGTTTCGCGTTGTACCGTGTCGGCCAAACCGCTTTGCGGTCCGTGGTCGTTGGGCATCGTTTTCGTGGTTCCGAGGTGTACTGGAGCCCCGCCGTCTGGGTGGTGAAGACGTACGGTGACTGGTTTCAGTTTAGCGGGCTCGCCTTGCAGGAAACAAGTCAAAGTAGCTGGCGCCAGATTCCCTGGCGGTGCTTCGTAAAGAATGTCACCAAACCAGGCCGTATGCCATGCAGAGGTGCGTATGTCACAAAGAGCTTACTGTGCCCGCAAGTTCAGTTGCTTTTCATTCCGTGTGGGCGGAAGGTGCTCGCGAGGACCATCGAATCAGCCCTGCTGAAGCTGGAGGTCAAGGCATTGATTTTCCTGTGGCTTGCCGGTTGAAAAGCGGTCGAGTAATGGCGGCTTTGGATTTTGGCCAAGAGTCGGCTGGCGTGAGATTGCTGTCACACCGTCTGGTCGCGTTCGTCGTGGCTTCGCTGCGGAGCCAGCAGCGATCGGCGAATTTGCTGAAGAATTCCTGTTGCAACCCTTTCTTTTGTCCCTTCCAGCTTTACTACGACGCGACCTTCTGGATCGAGAATCTCCACTTGGTTTGTGCTCGAATTCATGGCTTCCGGGCCATTGAGTACAATCAAATCACAGCGTTTCTTTTCCAGTTTTACAATGGCACGAAAACGTGGGTCCTGAGTTTCCAGCGCAAAGCCGACGACCCACTGGTCAGGACGTTTTTGGGCACCGATTGTGGCGACTACATCGGGTGTTTCCATCAAGGTGAGCTGAACAGGCGAACCGGTTTTAGAGATTTTTTGAGGATGGCATTTAACTGGGCGATAGTCACAGGGGGCCGCTGCACCGATTAATCCATCGCAGGCTGGAAATTCCCGGATGCAGGCGTCGAGCATGTCTTCCGTTGACAAGACAGGCACGACTTTCGCCTCTGCTGGGTAAGCGACGTCCACCGGACCGCTGACGACAACGACTTCATATCCGAGTTCAATCACGGCTGCAGCGAGCGCGGATCCCATACGACCGCTGGAAGCATTTGTCAGATAACGCACTGGATCCAGAAACTGCCGAGTGGGTCCAGAAGTAATGAGAATGCGTGTCACGATTGGGAATTGCTCGACTGCGCAGACTAGCAAAGTCGTGTTAGGATAGTTCGCCCATGAAGGGCATTGTTTCAGTTCCAAGCTTTCAACAGGCTACGCGACACCATGAAGATTCGCAACATCCAGGTACACCGTCTCCTCGGCGGCACAGTCGACGGTGGCTGGCCCGATGGACATGAACCGGAAGACGATTTACACGCTTTGTTGGAGATTGAAACGGACGAAGGACTGACAGGAGTCGGCAGTGTCTTCACGTCGTCCGGGCTGGTAGAGGCCGGGGTGGAGATGTTACGGCCTGTATGGGAGGGAGAGTCGGCAATCGAGCCCGAGCGCGTCAGCGAGAAACTGCGGCAGAGCAGTTTTTGGCAGGGACGAGGTGGTACGCTGGAACATGTCATTTCCGGTATCGATATCGGACTTTGGGATTTGCTTGGCAAAGTGACAGGTCAACCTGTGGCGCGTCTCTTGGGTGGTTACTATCGCAACAAGATCAAACCTTATGGTTCGATCTTGTTTGATCAGCCCGACGTGCTTGCCGAGACGCTCAAAGCAACTGTGGGCCGTGGTTTTCGGGCTATCAAATTAGGCTGGCGTCCTTTTGGACGTTGTGATGCGAAATTCGATGAACTGCTGGTTCGCACCGCTCGCGATACGGTGGGTTCTGATATCGAGTTACTTGTTGATGCAGGGGGTAGCGAGCAGTTTTGGCCCCATGGATACAAGTGGGCACTGCGTACTGCACATATGCTGGCGGACTATGACATTGGCTGGTTTGAGGAAGCCTTGCCTCCGGATGACATTGAGGGTTTTATTCGTCTGCGCAATGCCTCACCAGTGCCCATTTCCGGTGGCGAGGTGCTCACGCGCAGGCAGTCGTTTTTGCCGTGGATTGAACGTGGTGCCCTGGATATTGTTCAGCCCGACGCGACCAAGTGTGGTGGTATCAGTGAGGCACGAAAAATTGCCTGGATGGCCTATGACCACAATATTCAGTTCGTCAGCCATGGCTGGAACACTGCAATCGGGGTGGCTGCGGACCTCCATCTGGCAGCTGCGATTCCGGTTGCGCATTACGTCGAATATCTGACCCCTGCACCCTATATCGAAGATATTATCACAGAGCCCTTCCAATTAGATGAAGACGGTATGTTGACGATTCCTGAAACGCCTGGATTAGGTATTGAATTGGATCGCGATGCGCTCGCGCGTTTCGCTCAAAACTGATGTGATCGCGCTATGGCACACTTCGAGATTTGGTATTGCGAGAGAGTGGTGTTGAAAGCGTCGGGAACGAATTCTTTCCGGCGGATTTGAATTGACTTTCGAAGAACTGCTTTCTAGCATGCCACGAACAGATGAACTCGGCCTTATTTTCTGATGGAGAGGCGCAATGGCCCCCGAGTTAGATGTAAAGAAGACGCACGTGGCACTGACGTATAAACACGGCAGCCCGTTGATTTCTTGCCGCTTCGACTTGTCGGGGAAGTTTGTTTTTTTTGGCGCGCAGGATTTTCGAGTTTGGCGGTGGGAGGTCGGTACCGACAAAAAAGTCGAGTTGAAGGGTCATGATAGCTGGGTGCGGGGCATTGCGTTGCATCCAGGTGGTGAAGACCTGTTAACAGCTGGTTTTGATGGTCGGGTCATCTGGTGGCCAGTCAAGGGAGAGAAGGTAACCGCAAAACGGACACTAGAGGCCCATCAAGGGTGGGCACGGGCAGTAGCGATCAGTCCTGACGGTGCTCGGCTGGCGACAGTGGGCAATGATCTGCTGGTCAAGATCTGGAGCATGACGGATGGCAAATTGGTCCGTCAGATGGCAGGTCACAAGCGTCATGTCTACCAGGTTGCTTTTCATCCGGATGGGAAGCAGCTGGCTACCGGTGATTTGATGGGGAATTTATTCCACTGGGAAGTCGACACGGGAAAACTGGTGCGCCAATTGTCCATTGCCGCGTTACACAAGTACGACAAGGGATTTGGTGCCGATATTGGTGGCTTTCGTGACATGCGGTTCAGCCGTGATGGCAAAGTGCTGGCATGTGCTGGCATCACCAATGTGACAAACGCATTTGCTGGTGTCGGGAACCCGTTGGTGGAATTGTGGGACTGGGAAACAGGGAAACAACGCGTGCAGCATTCCGCGAAAGCAAAAATCAAAGGTGTTGCTTGGGGAGTAGCGCTGCACCCAGAAGGGTTCCTGATCGGTGCTGCTGGTGGCAGTGACGGTGGGCATTTGTTGTTCTGGAAGGGTTCACAAAAGGAAGAGTTTCACCACGTCAAATTACCGGATACAGCGCGCGACATGGACCTGAGCCCGGACGGCATGTCTGTGGTGACGGCCCATTATGACGGCCAGCTGCGGATTCATAAGCTGACCGAAAAAGCCTGATGTCCAGGCAGGCTATCACAGACCACGCAGGTGACCGCAGGCCGCGAGGTACAATTCTGCCATGTCGCCTGCTCATCTGGGGCTTATGCTCCAGATAGTTCCGTCATGGGGCCGGTGCTGTCTCCAAAGCGATCGAGTTTTACGCCAACAGCTTGCAGCATCGAGAGATGAAGATTGGACATCGTTTTGTCCCGGTGAAAACGCACTTCCCTGCCGGATTTGATCGTTCCACTGCCGTGCCCAGCGACAAGTAGTGGCAGGCTTTTGGCAGAGTGTTCGTGTCCGTCTGCCAGATTCGAGCCATAGAGGATCATTGAGTTGTCGAGCAACGATCCACCTGTGGGTTCTTGAATACTCTTTAGCCGAGCGAGGAAGAAAGCGACTTGTTCGTGATGCCATTGTGTCACCAGGTTGTACATGGCCTTCTTTTCCTTGACATTGCGCCACGACGTGACCCCGTCGTCATCTTCGGTTTTTCCGCTGGCATCTTTCCAGTGAGACAACGCGTGCCATGTTCCCTCCACACCCTCAATGAAATTGAAGTATCGATTACTTTGGCCATGATCGAGCATGAAGGTGCAGATCCTGGTGGCATCTGCCCAAAAAGCCATGACAACGAGGTCGAACATCAATCGCATGTATTCGCCGTGATCGCCTGGGATGCCAGGTTCCGGGCGAATCAGACTCTGAGACAAAGCAGAGTTGTTTCTGGCCCGTTCAGCTTGCTTGCCAGCAAATGCAATTCGCCGTTCGATACTGCGGAGGGACTCGAGGTATTCGTCTAGTTTTCGCTGGTCTGCGGCACTGCCTCGGCGTTGCAGGTCGCGGGCATCAGCCAATACTTGATCCAAGACCGATTTGTCGGACAAGCCGCCAGTTTGGGTGCGGAACATCCGATCAAAGATCACGCGGGGTTCTACTTCGCGCGGAACGGGAGTATTACTTGATGTCCAGGAAATGGAATTCCGGCAGAGGCTGTTGGAAAAGAACCCCTCGCCTCGCATTGATAATTCGAGGGATGGCAACAGCGTATTCTGCCCGATGTGCTTGCTCGCCAATTGGTCAACAGAAATACCGCCGGCATCAATGCTTCTGCCGTCGTAGCTACTCCCCGTCAGCCAGGTAGCGGTTCCTGCACCGTGACCGTTGCCACGCGGAGTCCAGACTTTCCGCGGGATCAGGATGTCTTGTTTGAATGGCTCCAGGGGTTTCATCCATTGGTTTAATTTGAGCAATTCGCCCTGCGGGCCGACTTTATGTGGTTCCCAGGAACCATCTGCCGACCCATTAGGAAAGTACAGATAGCACATGCGAGTTGTTCGGTCCGACATTTTTCCGACTGCATCCACAGCAGGTCGCATAATGTCCAGTAAAGGCAGCGATACCACAGCACTGGCACCACGCAGCATCGTTCGACGTGAAATCCGATGTTTCATGGACAACTCACGGTTGTTTTGGGGAGAGAGTGGCAGTCTGTGCCTCTCTGTTTTTCTTGTAACGAAATGGATAGCTCTGAACGATTGCGTGAATCAAGGTGCGAAATCGATGTTGGTCACTTGTCAAGCGGGCAATGATTTGCCGCACCGCCAATTCGTCATAGTATTCCAATTGACGCCCGAGAGCATACGCCAGCATTTTTTTGGTGAGTTGGCGAGTCAAGTCGTCCATTCGTTTTTCCACGACGACTGTCTTGAGGCCAGCCGGTCCCGTAAATCTTGTTCCGTCTGGAAGCTGTCCGGTTGCATCGATCTGACGGCGTCGATGACGCCTTTTGAAACGTCCAAACCAGTCATAGTTTTCCAGGCTGAAACCGAGTGGGTCAATTTGGCTGTGGCAGGCGTAGCAGTTCGGTTGCTGGCGATGTAGCTCGAGCTTTTGCCGACGGGTGAGTGAACGGCGGCGATCGATCTCGTCGGAAAACTCACTGACGTTGGGCGGGGGTGGGGGAGGGGGGGTGCCCAGGACGTCTTCCAGAATCCACTTGCCGCGGATCACCGGGCTGGTGCGACCAGGAAAAGAAGTCACAGCCAGTAAACTTCCTTGTGTAAAGATTCCGCCACGGTTGACTGTGCTCAGTGCTACCCGTCGCATTTCGTTTCCCTTAATGCCGGGTAGTTGATAGTGGTTTGCCAGTTCTTCATTCAGATAAGTGTATTGTGCGTTCACTAATCGCTGGAGCGGTTGGTTGTCACGTATCAGTGACGTAAAGAACATGGCGGACTCAGACTTCATGGCGGCCATGAGTGAATCTGTGCACCAGGGATTGTCGATGGGATCTGCACGAACTCGTGTTCCCAGATGTTGAAAGCCGAGCCACTGCGCAGCGAAAATAGTCCCCAGCGTATTGGCGCCAGGTTGGGCCAGCATACGGTTGACCTGTTCAGTTAACACGTCCGGATTACTAAGCGTGCCCGTCTTCGCCAGGCGGAATAATTCGTCGTCTGGCATCGAAGCCCAGAGAAAGTAGGCCAATCGGTTGGCCAATTCCCAGTCGTTGACTGGGTAGGCCTGGTCGCTGGTGCGGGTAGCTTCGAATTTCATCAAGAACTTGGGAGAAATCAACGATGCGCGGATAACATTCTTGATAGATCGTGCAAAGCTGTCCCCGGACTGGCGCGCCCTGCGATATTGCTTCAAGGCTTGTGTGAGTTCCTGTGGGTCGACAGGGCGGCGATACGCTCGTGACAGGTAGCGCGAGAGGATTTGGCTGGCGGCGGAGTACTCCGAACCTGCTACGTCGGAGGAGGTGAAAAAAACGCGTTGCCAGGCCTGTTGTTGTTCTGGAGTGACAATTGTCTCGGGTAATGCCTGGCGGACAACTTCATCAGCGGCAGCCAGGTATCGTTCCAGCAAAAGCGGCTGTACAAACAGCGTGTTGGCACTATTGTCGAAGCCGCTCGTGCCGCTCAAATCGATTGGAAACTTGTCGGTCACCCGCAGCGGTATGCCGAGTAAATCACGGACCGTGTTACTGTATTCCTGGTGGGTTAACCGCCGGGCTGGTTCGTAACCGGGATCGTCGACCTTGGTGTAATCAAAATTCGCGATTTCACTCTCCAGCCAGGCCGCGATGGTGCGACGTTCTGGATCGCTCGGCTGGTTTTCATCTTCGGGCGGCATGACACGGTTCTTGGTGTGTTCCGCAACACTTGTCCAAAGCCGTGTGTTGCGAACCAACGGTAGCTCGGTTGCTGCTTTTTCCAGATCCAGATCACCTTCCTGGGACTCATTTCCATGACATCGCACACAGTGTAATTTCAGGAGCGGAAAAATCGCCTCCTGGAAATCCAATTGTGCTACCGCCATCCGATCTGCTTCTGTGATGGTGACAGGAGCCGGCATCTTTTCCGACGCGGAGTCCGCTCCATCTGGTGGAGCGTTGTGCGTGCCACGAAGCGCCGCGATTTCATTTCTTAGCTCTTTGACAGCTTTTCTTAGCTCTTTGACAGCTGCGGAGTTCTGTTGTTCCTGCGCCTTCTGTAATTCGAGAGTCAGTTCGAACAGTGCCCAGGCGGGCTGCAGTTGACGTTCAATGCGCTCAATGCGTTCTTCCAGCTGTTCTGCATTGACTTCGTCGTCTTTTTCATAGGCTTCCAATAGCTGCTTGCCAGCTGTCAGAAATGAACGGTGCAGAGTGACTAACGCGTTCAGCTGTTGCTCAGGATCGACACCCGGTAAGCGAACCTGTTGAGGCTTCCTGGTTTGCAGATGAAGACGCCGCCGTTCCAAATAAACCAGTCTTTCGGACATTTCGATACCGATCTCGAGTGGCTCCTCCAGCTCTTCGGGGCCGTCCTCATAAACGCGGTGCAGCCTTTTGGTGAGTGACAAGCGTTCCTGCCAGGCGGCAATGATGCGCGGTAACTGCTTGACTGCCAATTCGTCCTTTTCGCGACGGGCCTCTCGCAACTCAAAGGTCGATTCGCGCAACCCTGTTTCTACTTCGCCTAGTTGCTGCAACCGCTCATATTGCTCCACGAATTCCACAATCTGCTCTTCGTATTCTTCGATCCTGAGTTCGTCCCCCGCTGCTTCCGCTCGTTCGAGCTGTTCTTTGAATTGCTTGACTTTTTGTAACAGCACAATTTGCTTGTCGAATTGACGGATCGCCGCGTCGATTAGCGATTTGTCGCCGTTGTCAGCGAGTCGTTGTTTTTGCAGACGTTTGCGTTCTGCGGTCAGTTCCCGGAGGGCTGCGTCTAAATCCTCCGCCTCCGCCTCCGCCTCGTCTTCGTCTTCAAATTGTGTGGGAACCGCTTGCGCCAACACAACCGCAAATTCAGCCCCTTGTGGGCAGAAGAACACGGTCAAGAGGATGGCGAAACCCTCGACGATCCAAGGGGCCCACCGGGGTTGTACCAATTGCGACCGTTTCATGCCTGCCATTCCGGGAGTTGTAAGAGCCGGGAGTGTGACACCATCCATTGAAGGATATCAAATCCGGGAAGCGCGTTTGAAATATTGAAAATCGGCGAACGCCGACCGTATCTTGCGGAATTGCGTGGCGTGGTTACAGGGGAAGTACTTCGAGTTTCCAGAAATTCCGTGATATTTTTCCCGGGATAATTAGGTCGGCCATCGGAAAATCGCAAACTGTGCTCAAACACGACAGGGGGTACGCCAACAACAAGTGCTGCATTTCTATGCACACAGGGCGCCTTTCATCTGCAGCGCAAGTTGCTTGTCAACTCAGGTGATTGATGTCCGACTCCAACAACGCATGAGTGCGGTCAAGGCAACCGATCTCTTTGTGGATGGATAAAGTGGCGAGAATGCCAGAATCATGGCTCGAAGAAATGGCGACACGTTATGCAGTCCACCGGGCGGCTGTTTCTGCCTTCATGAAGGCTAGTGCGTTGCGGGCCAGTAGTTCTTCGGTTTCATACATGCGCCGCCAGATCTTGGTTGCCGCTGCCAGTTCGGGTAACGCCAGCCCGAAAGCCTCGACAACCATCCAGCCGTCGTAGCCGACTTCATGAAGCGTGTCGAAGTTTTCAGACCAGTTCACATTTCCCTGGCCAGGTGTACTCCGGTCGTTTTCGGAAATGTGTACGTGGGCACACACGTCGGCACATGATCTAATTGCGTCGGCAATGTTTTTTTCTTCGATGTTGGCATGAAATGTGTCGTACATCATACGACAATTCGGGTGATCGACGTCTTTGACGAAACGCGCCGAGTCTGCGTGCGTGTTCAACAAGTAAGTCTCAAAGCGATTGAGACATTCCACTGCGAGCACGACATCGGTTTGGGCAGCGTGTTCGGAAACAGCTCGCATACTTTCAACACCCCAGGACCATTCGTCAGCACTGGGCCCTTGACCGCTGAACACCCCCAGTGCTGAATGGTAAGGGCCAACCAGGTGGGTTGCGCCAACGGCCTGACAACAATCCAACACGCGTTTGGTTGCGTCGATGCCTGCTGCACGGACTTTTGCATCTGCGCTGATTGGGTTGTCTTCTTCACCACGCACGGTCACTGCCGTTCGCTCCAATCCCAGGTCATTCAGCCGCTGGCCCCATTCGTCGTACTTCAAATCGGTGTTGAATACCGGAAGTTCGACTCCATCGAATCCAATCTTTTTGAGTGATTCCAAGACTGGCAACATCTCGTCACTCAGTTCGCCAGTCCACAGCAACAGGTTCATTCCAAACTTCATATTCGGATACTCCGGGAAGGTCGCTAAGTTGTGTTGTTACGGCAGGCTTTTCGCCAAGGTAGTACCTGGTCATGTCGTTGAAGGTTGCGTTAGCAGGTCGGTTGCGTGCCGACGAACTTCGTCACGGGCTACAGGAAACCAGGCGATCAAAGAGTCCGGCAACGGTGGTAACTTGACGCGGCGCATGACCTGATTGAGTCTCCACAGCAGTTTGCCATCCTCGAGGTAGTCGTACAAGAACCGTTCTTCGGAAAAGCGTGGCAAAAAAAGATCCAGTCCCTCAGCCGGTTGTGTCACCATCCGATTTACGGCGTGCGCCACGATCTGCGGGTCGAGCGCTTCGATGACATCGTAGTAGCGGTCTAGTTGTTCAATATTGTCCTGAATGAGTGTGGCGTCGAGCAACAATTCGACAAGAATGTGACCGAGAAAAGTTGGCCGGAAGCCGTTGTCAGATGGTAGCCGGTCACGAATTTCAACTGTAAATTTCCAATTCAGCGACTTAAACGCCGGCGTTTGGTGGAACCAACGGTCGTCCAGTTGATGTTGCAGAACTCCACTGGCGATTGAGGCCACATGCGGGTCGCTGTCCGACACGAAAGTTTTCGCCCGCCGCGGACGGGAGCGGCGATTAATCATGTTGAGCCAATCGGGAACCGCGGTGCCGGCAAGGAAATATGGGCGGTCGAGAAATCGCCGACCATGTGCAAAGTAGTTCATTACGCATTCACGGTTTGGTAATTGAAGTCCGTGCACTGGGGGCTGGGTTCGAATCTACGGCAACTTGCGCCGGGTGTAAATCAAGAGTCCTATTCATCGCTGTTGTGGGTTGAGGTGATTGTAGTACGCTTGGAATGCCGCAGAGTTTCCATTGTTTTATGTGTTGCATGCCTGATGTACCGACAGGTCCCTGATCAATCTTCTGGATGCACGCCAGATTCCGGACGTCAAATCTTTTGCGAACCGCAATGTCGACGAGAATTATCACTGAATGAATGCCGTGTTACCGCAAAGAAGTTTCCGCAGTACCTGCCGCAGTCTCGTCACATTGACTAAGATGGAAGCTGACCGTGACAGGGTGTTAAGTGCCCCAGGGCATTATTCCAAGGACTTGATTTCACGTCCCCTCCCACCGTTGACACCCGCAACCCACGCCTGCCAACGAGTTTTCCTCCGGAAGGCCAATGCCGGCTGCTTGTAGATCAGCACTCAAAATTCACATTGATCACCGCAAATTTCAACAAAGTCGAACGCTTTTCCGGTAGGTCGCGGCGTAGTCGAAATGGACCGATAAAACAGGTTGTAACGGTATTGTGTTTGCTACCGTTTTTGTCGGTCGAATTACCGGTTTGATCCTCTCGAAGACGCGTGTTAGTCTTGAGTTTGGATTTATGAGATTGGTGCATGGAGTGTGTTGAACCTGGCATTGGCGGCCATTGAAATATTTGATTCCTTGCTGGTTGGAGTTCACAGCGAACGTGAATCTTGAGAAGAACTTTGCCCCTTTCACACCGGTTAGTACGCATCTAGTTGATAGCTTGCGGTACTGGGCCGAGCACTGTCCTGATGAACCTGCTTACTATCTTACTGATGGTGAGCAGCAGAAGATCAAGCTGACCTACCAACAGCTTGATCGCCAGGCTCGCGCGATCGCAGTCCAACTTGAGTCGCTGAATTTGCGCGGTGAACGGGCGTTGCTTTTGTACCCGCCGGGTTTGGACTACGTGGCAGGGCTCATGGGTTGTTTGTATGCGGGTACGATTGCGGTGCCTGCGTATCCCCCCCGCCGTAACCGCAATATGGAGCGGATCCAGGCGATCTCGGATGACGCGATTGCCAAAGCTGCTTTGACAGTTCACGAAGTATTGGACCGCATGGACAGCAGTTCTTTGGATTCGGCACCTCACCTGAAAGACCTCAATTGGATTGCCACAAATCGTTTGTCACTGGATGAGGCAGATCGTTGGGAGATGCCTGATATAGGTAGTGATGATCTTGCGGTATTGCAGTATACGTCTGGCTCGACGGGGCAGCCGAAGGGCGTGATGCTGTCACACAAGAACATCATGCACAATGTAGGGTTGATCACGCATGCGTTCGATTCGTACCGGGAAATGATTGCGCTCAGCTGGCTGCCCAGTTATCACGATATGGGGTTGATTGGCGGATTTTGCAAGCCGCTTTTTTGTGGACGACCCTCTGTGTTGATGTCGCCGATGGCGTTCTTACAGAAACCTTTGCGATGGTTGCGGGCGATCACCGAGTTTGAAGCGACCATTGCGGGTGGCCCCAATTTTGCTTACGAGTTGTGCCTCCAGAAGATTCATCCGGAGCATATGGAAGGCCTTGATCTGAGCAAATGGAAAGTTGCCTTCAACGGAGCTGAGCCGGTCAGAGCTGACACGTTGAATAGTTTCACTGAGCGGTTTGCACCGATCGGGTTTCGGCAGGAGACCCACTACCCTTGTTACGGCATGGCTGAATCGACTCTGATCGTCACCGGAAGCGTAAAGGCAGATGTTCCCAAAATCTGTGTCTTTAATGGTCGCGAGTTGGATTCGCATCATATCGTGCCTGTTTCCGCAGATGATCCTTCAGCCCGTAGTCTGGTTGGCTGCGGACGAGTCCTCCCTGATGAGGATGTGGTGATTGTCGATCCGATCGACTACGTGCGCCTCCCGGATGATCGTGTCGGTGAGATTTGGGTCAGCAGTCCCAGTGTGGCTCAAGGATACTGGAGACAGAGCGAGGCGACACAGCAGACATTTCACGCCAAGTTGTCTGACAGCATGCAAGGTGGTCCCTATCTCCGTACCGGAGATCTTGGATTCTTGCACGAGGGCCATCTATTCGTAACTGGTCGTCTCAAAGATTTGATCATTGTGCGGGGTGTGAACCGTTATCCTCAGGACATTGAACGTTCTGTCGAACGCGCCAGTGAACGATTGCAAGCGGGTGCAGTTGGGGCGTTTGCGGTTGATGTTGATGGACAAGAACGGTTGATTGTTGTTTCCGAAGTAGAACGGAAGCGACGCAAAGACTGGTCGGATGTGATTGAGAATATTCGCCGTTCAGTCGCTCTGGAACATGAACTGTCACCAGATGGAATTGTACTTGTAAGATTTGGTTCAATTCCCAAGACTTCCAGCGGAAAGATCCAGCGTCACGCTTGCCGGGATTGTTTCTTGAATGATGGCTTGCAGGTCGTCGCTCAGTGGTTTGCCTGGGATCTTGCCTCGAAGAAGACAGAGTTAACCGAACTAGAGGGTGAGGCGGCGAGTCGCGGCGCGGCGTTGCCGGATGCACAGCAAATTCAAAATGGAGCTGGACTTGTCTGGTCTGCTTCCGATCCATGCTATTACTTTGATCCACCTGTAGTTCGCGAAAGCGGAAATCCCGTTAAGGGAACAGTTGGTGATCGTTCGGTTGCGGTGTTCACACGCCCTGACTTTCTGGCGCTTTCCAGTGATGAAGCAGTGATGGCGTCAGCGAGTGATGCGATGCAGCAGTTTGGCATGTCCGGATTTCGGTCTGCTGATACCTCCTTGCACCGAGATGCCCGGACTGCCCTGGCGGATTTTGTAGGTATGGAGTCGGCCTGGCTATGTGGCGGCTTTGCAACGGCACTGACTGGCATTGCCAGTCGGCTGATAACTTCGGAAGACGTTGTACTCGTTCCGCGAGAATCTCCCGAACTTGCGCAGTGGGCTTCGAACGCGTCGAGCGCTTGTCACACGTTTTCGTGTCGAGATTTGGTGACGCTTGACAAAACGCTCTCCGAATTCGGAACTACCTATCGCCAGAAGTGGATTTTCGTCGAAGGCGTTCCTGGATTTGAAGGTTGTCCGGTAGATCTGCCCGGTTTGTTGGCTATCAAACGGAAGCATGACGCACGGTTAGTACTCGACCAGTCATTTACAGTTGGCACAATGGGCCCTCATGGACGCGGATTGGCAGAGCACTACGACTTGGATCCGCGGGACATCGATGTACTTGCAGGAACGACTGGTTTCGCGTTAGGTACTGCCGGTGGCTATGTTGCCGGTTCGACGGACTTGATTCGGCGGTTGTCCGGCGCGGACATATTTGCGCGGGATGGCATGAGCGCACCGCAGGCGGCAGCGTTATCGACAATATTAAGATTATTGGAAGATGAGCCGATGCGGATTGCCCGCGCGCAGTCGCGAGCTCGCTTATTCTTGCAAATGGCAAGACAGCGCAGGCTGGACACCGGTATCAGCAAATCCAGTTTGGTGCTTCTTCTGGATGTGCCAGAAGGTAAATCTGCAGTATCGATCGCGCAGGAACTGCTCCAGCAGGGAGTCGAGGTAGAGCCCCTGGAGATTTCCAGCGGCACGAAGAACACAGGCCGTTTGCGGTTCTTTGTGACTTCGGTACATACGGAATCGGATGTGCGGCGAGCCGTAACCGCAACCGCTGAGGCTTTAGGTCAGGCTGTTCCGTTAAGAGGGGCAGCTTCCAGAAATGGTCGGTCGGGCAAAGTGTCGACCCGGTCGCCGTCTTAGTAGTGCAGTACGTGGTTTGCGACGGAGCGGGTGATGGAACTAGGTGACCCGTAGTCATCTCGTCGCGTATAGCGGGATGGCAGACTGGAAGTCAGATCCGAAGTATTGTCTCTGCTTTCGATCCAATGCAATTGGTCGGTTGGGTTGCCAGCAACGATGTCTGGCCGGGCAACACGATATCAAGGCACGGGTTGGCTGTCGATTCGCGTACCGACGCGTTCCCCGAGCACAGCCTTTTCGATATTGCCATCCTTCTTGAAATTAAAGATCAAGATTGGCATATCGTGTTCCATGCAATGTGTGATCGCAGTGCTATCCATGAATCGCAGGTTTTGCCGCTGCACGGTAGTGAAATCGAGATGCCGGTGGAAAACTGCGTGCGGGTTTTTTTCCGGATCATCGCTGTAGACACCATCGACTCTGGTTGCCTTGAGGAGGATGTCGGCGTCGAGCTCCATGGAACGCAATGCAGCGGCCGTGTCGGTTGTTACAAAGGGGCCCCCCGTGCCGGCGGCGAGAATAATGATGCGCCCTTTGTCGAGATGCCGCGCCGCGCGGCGACGGATATACGACTCGCACACGCCATCCATGCGGATGGCGGACATCAATCTTGTCTGGCATTCAAGCGACTCTAACGCATCCTGCAAGGCTAACCCATTGATCACGGTGGCGATCATGCCCATGTAATGGGCGGTTGCTTCATGGATGCTTGCGTTGGCATATTTGAATTGGGCACCTCGCAAGATATTGCCACCGCCAATCACGATTGCAATCTGGCAGCCAGTTTGATGTGCCCGCTGAATCTGTTTGGCAATATGTACCACTTCAGGCATTTCAATGCCGCGTTCTCCGGCCGCCATAAAACTCTCGCCAGAGAGCTTTAACACGACGCGACGAAACCCTTGCGAGGGGCTCCCTGTTTCCGAAGTCTCTGCAGTCGTTCCGGAGCCCATTTACGAGTCCTTTGCCTGGTGGTTTCGCGTGTTACTTCGTTGCGCATTTGACCGACAGTTGTCGGGGATGTCGACGCTTGTCTGTTGCTGTTTTCCTACCAGCACCTACAGCGCGCAGTAATGCCATACAGTTTTCCCTGGCCACACCGGCTACGACGGTTGGGTTGCAATAAACTCTACCGCTACCGTTGCAACAATCACGCATTCTGCCGTGAGTACCTGTGGAGGGATCACTCGCGGCCTAGTTCCCAATGCACGAATTGTTTGACTTCCATATTGTTCTGAGCGGCAAATTGACCGACTGTCGATTTGTCGTCCTTCACGAACGGCTGTTCGAGCAATACACGTTCGGCGAAGAAGCTCCGGAGGCGTCCTTCTACCATTTTGTCGACAATATTCTCGGGCTTGCCTTCTTGCAGTGCCGTTTGTCGCAGGATTTCACGCTCTTTTTCGACATCTGCTGCGTCGAGTTCAGCGGTGGTGAGTGCTGCCGGTCGCATGGCTGCGACATGCATGCAAATGTCGCGAGCAGCCTCATCGCTGCCGCCCTCGACGACCATCAAAACTCCGGAGACCGTTGATGCGTTATGACTGTATCCGCCACAGGTCCCGTCGACTCGCTGCATACGGCCGATATTGAACACTTCGCGAATGCGGTTAAATAAATCATCTTTCTGTTCACGTAGCGTCATTCCCTCGTGGCTGGGCGAAGGTTGATCCAGCAAGGCTTCCGCATCGGCAACGGCTGGGCCTGTTGCCAGTTGGCAGGCAAGATCTTGTGCGAGTTGGATGAACTCTTCATGGCCGGCGACGGGGGCGCTTTCACACTGGAGCTCGACCATCGCACCGCAATCTTTATCAAGCCCGCAGTAGATTCCAAATCTACCGAATTCCGTAGCCCGATTGGCCCTTTCTTCGCCGATTTTGGCACCGCGTTCGCGCAGCCAAACAACGGCTTGTTCGGAATCGCCGTCACATGCAGTCAGTGCCTTCTTGCAGTCCATCATCGGCAAACCGGTCTTTTGGCGTAGTGCCATCACGGCCGCGGCAGTGATTTCTGCCATGAATTCTTATCTCCTACCTAGTTGTCCAACAGGAAGCGTACAGCAGCGTGGAAATCTACCACGTTGTTCTGCAAACAACGGAAATACAAATGTGGTTCTTATTGGGTGTCGGGCGTAACCCGAGCATTCAATGGGACCGCGTCGACTCAGTTCATGACGCGTCAGCGGCTGCCTTGTTCGCGGTTTGCGCTCCAGCAGACGCTCCTTTTTTCTCCGCGTGTGCCGAATTCGCGGTGCCTTGTGCCACGGCGTCAGCGAGATGGCGAGCAATGACCTCAATCGAGCGGATACCGTCATCGTTTCCCGGAATCGGCAGATCGATTTCATCGGGATTGCAATCGGTATCGATCAGCGCCAAGGTCGAGATACCAAGTTTCGAGGCTTCGCGAATTGCGTTACTTTCCTTCTTGGGATCGAATACGACCACGCATTCCGGCAGGCGGTTCATGGTTCGAATACCATTCAAGTTGCGGTACATCTTTCGGTATTCACGATTCAAGGCAGATTGCATTTTTTTCGAGTAGGAGTTGAGTTCGTCACTCTCGCGTAACGCTTCCAGTTCTTCCAGTCGAGTCAGGCGGCTGCGAATCGTTCGGAAATTCGTCAAAGCTCCCCCCAGCCATCGTTCGCAAACATACGGCATGCCACAACGTAATGCTTGCTGTTCGATAGCATCACTTGCCTGCCGCTTTGTTCCGACAAACAGGATCAGGATGCCTGCTTCGGCCACCTGGGAAAGGTACTTCTTGGCACGCAACAGACCGCGCACAGTTTCCCGTACATCGATGATGTGGATTTGATTTTTCTTGCCGTAAATATACGGCGCCATTCTGGGGTTCCAGCGGCTGACGCGGTGTCCGAAGTGGACTCCCGCTCCAACCAGTTCTTCTACAAGTGGATTGGCCAATGGAGTGACTCCTCAATATTGCCGGGCGATGATGGCAGAAGCGACACGATTGTCGCTTGCAGCTACCACAGGTGTACCCTTTGCCCAATGGACGCTGAGGTGCGGTAAACGAAACAGACCTCATAGAATGATGCGCACTGCACGATCTAGCGAATGTATCAACCGGTATTGTGGTGGTCAATCGGGGATCTTGCGTCGCCCTGTTGAGGTTAACGCAGATATTGCGACCGAATGGCTTGAATTGCCTGGAGTCCCGGCTTTTCCTGGTGGTCATCGAGAAAGAGTCCACCTGCGGGAAGCTCCCCGTCGGATGGATCGAGAAGTTGCTTCCAAATTACCCCGTGAATACTTGTCTTTGCCAGGAGGAGTGGGAAGAGTTCTGCGACCATTTGCCGCTGGAAATCCAAAGAGGGATGCCATGCGTTGGCTTGGGAATGCGGTGGTGATGACTGGGTTGCGTCGTTGCTGCCGGGAATGGTAAGCGATAGCAGGAGGGGGAGCCCTAAAGACGACCAGCGATCGATTTGACGATTGAGTTCCAACAGGTCGCGAAACGGCGTACAGCCTGGTGAAAATCCCAGGTTCATTTCCAGTCCCAGGCCCCGGAGTCCCGTTTCGGCGCGGACTAACTCGTCAGCAAAATGCAGCGGAGACAAGTCAACATGTTCGTGTGCCAGGTATTCTCCCCAGGGACGGTCAAAGCTGATCACCACGGGACTCGAGGTGTCGACCGAGTGAATAGTACGAAGAATAGCTACCGCCAGCATCAGGCGTTCCTGTTCGTCCAGAGAGAGTCCTTCGTTCAGATTCAAACGGGAGGCACAATGCCAAATCTGGACACGATCGCGGTAGCGGCGCACAACAGCGTCTACCATACGGACCGCATTTGACTGAAGTTCTGAATAGCTATCTTCCCAGAGGTAGATCCAATCGGGCAGATGTTCACGATCCAATTGCACGAGTGGACCAACGCACACACGAAGACCAGCACGGTGGCACCATTCGATTTGTCGATCCAGTTCTTCCCACTCAAATTTCCCCGGATTGGGTTCAAGAAGACGCCAGTTGACACTAACCGCTGCGGAGTTGAACGTCTTTTTGAACGTTTGTTGGAGTGGTTCAGAAATTCCTTCGTACGGTAAAGTGCCGGCCAGCATGGTTGGTAATCGTTCGCTTTTCTCTAAACGTTGCGCGAGATTTCGTTGCGCAAACTGCTCAGTAAGAAGTTGGATACCATCGGTGCTGTGCTTGATTGCTTTGTAGGATTCCTGTGTCGCGAGCGCGATGTTGGATTGTTGCGTTGCAGCCTGGATGAAGCACCGCGTCGCCTGCTTCATGTATTCGGTGACTTGGGGGGGCAAGGGGCAGTCAGCCAGTTGCCACTCGGCGACGAAGTTGCGGAGACGATTTACGTTACCGCGTGCTAATTCCACAGGCAGCAGATACGGGGCGGCGCGTTGTACGAGACTCGCGGTCTGTAGTGTCAGCGGTCCTTTGTCGATCACATTCCACGGCAAGTGAAAACAACCTGATTCCTCGACATCGAGTTCGACGATAAGTTGATTTCCTTCCCAGCGGAAGCGGGAACGCCAGGGAACGCCATCGATACCGTCCAGGAATGCCCACTGGAGGGTATCCGCCGGGAGGCTTTCTTTGTCAGGGACAAGAAACCGCATTTCACCCATTGGTGTTGCTTTCCCGAAGGGGTATGCGTTGCGGTTGAGTCGCGTCTGAGGGCCGCGAGTTTCTGCCAGGGCGGTGCGGTTTCATAATAGGCCCGTGCCGTTTCATAGCAGGAAAGGACTTATTGCCCGGAAGAGGATCAGCGCCCGGAAGTTGGTGCACCGCTGGCCACATGGTTCATCGCGTTGCCACCCTGGGGACTCTCAAAGTGCCTGACGATGGGTGCATCATAACCACCGACACAATCTAGAGGCAAGGAATCTTTCATGACTGAAGGAGTACTTCAAATTGCTCCCTCTGGCTACCCGGTTCGCTGTGGCAAAGTAAGTGACAATTTACGATTTGGGTGAGCAACTGCTCCTGGCGAGTACGGATCGCATCAGCGCTTTCGACTGGGTGTTGCCGGCCGTGATGGACACGGGCAACACGGACACAGGCAACACGGGGATGGTCAAGGCCGCCTGGTGCTGGCGTCTTGTAGTGGTGTGCGGGGCATGCCGTGGTGGGCTGCTTGCTGCACCACACCTGCATTTGTTGCCTGCTTACGGGTTCTCGGTTGATGGCATTATCAGCCAGCGAGCGCGCAGTGTATTCCCGTGAGATTGAGCCGAGTCATCGCCGAAATACACGCGTCTGGCATCTGCAACACGGCCTAGTATTTCCAAAGTCCGTCCCAGGTTGTAGCGGGCACCGACCTTCCAGGGAGACTCTTCACGCGCGCCAAGGGTGCGGTTTTCCAGCCAATCGAGAGCGACTTCAAATCGGCCCGCATCGTAATTGGCCAGGCCAATCCAGTAAGTGGCGTTCTGTTTTGCTCGTTGCATTCCCCGGTGTGCGAGTTCGACACCGGCCTGGTCACGGTTCTTGTCTTTCCCGGCACGCTGACCGAATCCGAATTGTCGAGCACGGAAACGCGGATCTTTGAGGAAATTATTTAGATCCCGATCGCTGACACGGGCTTGGAGATAGTAGTTTGCAGCACCGGGTTCATCTTCGTGTTTGAAGAACTTTCCGCGCAAGTGTTGCTTGCGACCACTTGCCAGCGACGTAGAAAACTGAAAAACCACGTCGTGAAATTCATAGTCGCGAAGCAGTAGCTTTTCGAGTGTGTCGTAATCACCTGGCCAGCCCATTGCCTGGTAGGCGTTCTTGCGCAGCGCACGATCGTCTCGTGAGAGGGTTTTTGCGCGCCCGAGACGATAGAGAATTGTGTCATAAGCAATGGGCCAGATTTGGACCTGATCGATCGCCTTGTGGCGTGTCAGCCGGTTTGCCAGATCTGTCGTAGATGTTGCCAGCACAATGCGTTGATCACCGGTGAGTGTTTCTTGCAGTTGTTGCATTCGGCGGCTGAGGTAATGTGGTGATCCATCGATGAATGCCGTGACCTTTTGGGCGTCTGCGTGACGAACTGGATAACGCTTCTGCGGATTTAGATCCAGCAACCCAGGGAGTTCGGTGGTGCCCAGGATCCGGGGGTTGCGCACCACCTCCGTGAGTTCTACAACCCCTCGCCTGTTCTCCTCGGGAATGGGCAGTCCGAGTCGGGTGTCGAAGAGAAACAGTCGCTCATCAAGTAACACCGCCGTGCACCATGGAAGCGGTTTCTTACTGGCGATTCCGGGAGCCGACAGCATCGCGACTTGGATACCTTGCTGTCGGGCTAGTAGCATGAATAACCATGACCGTTGCCAGAAATCACCATGTCCGTACAGGAGGAGTTGTTCTGCCGAAAAGCGGTAGCCAGGGCCGGGAATGCCAAATCTTGGTGCATAGTGTTGAGGTCGTGCTGGCTGGTCCGAGTTGTCCGCAGAGGTTTTCGGCACAAAGTCTCGAAAGTCGGGAGAAATCGGGTCCAACTGGATGTTTCGAACGGTCCAGTCAAAGAGGCGATGTGCGATACCCAACTTGCTGGTAGTTGTATCTCCCAGTTTTTCACGTACGTCGCCCAGCCAGCGTTCGAATTTGGGGTCGAGTTGCTGTTTTACGATCCAGCTCGAAACGTCACGCAACCACAATGTTTCACGGAGAAACACGACGTCTTCAATGTTGAAATCCTGTGAAGTGCTCCGTGCACGTTGGCGGAAAACTCGCTGCACTTCGGTTGGTAGAGTCTTCGTCAATTCGGGCGTTTGCCAGTTCGGTATCGGAGGTTGCTTGCTAATCCAGGCATTGAGCCCGTAGGCGATCTTGCCGGCTGTTGGCGATTGCCCTGTCAAGTTGGGATCTTGCAGGAGTTCCAGGGCATTTTTTAACTCACGGGTTGATGCGTCTTGGGTTGTGGTTGTGCGTTGCTTGACGGTGGGTGCACTGCGCTGAGCGCTTTCACAGCCCAATAGCTGGGAAAGCAGCAGCACTAAACCTGCCTGCCAGCAACAACAGGGGTGTCTCTTTCTCAGTACGGTTACCGTGGGAGAACTCATCACTCAATACCATGCAGGAGATGAAGAAGTTGGGCACTGCCCTGGTCAGAAACGCTCGACGGTTTCACGGATTGCCAGAATTTGCTCAAGCAGGGCGGGTAAATTGTCCAGGTGAACCATGTTGGCGCCATCACTGGGCGATTGTTCGGGAGCGGGATGCGTTTCTAGAAACAGACCGTCAATTCCGATTGCCGTTGCGGCACGACAGAGTGGTGCGACCATCTCTCGTTGTCCTCCGGTCGCGTTGCCAAGGCCTCCAGGTTCCTGCACGCTATGGGTTGCATCGAAAATCACAGGCGCGCCGATTTCCCGGAGTTGTATGAGAGCACGCATATCATTGACCAATCTGCCATAACCAAAGAAGGTACCGCGTTCACACAGCAGTAGATTGCGACAATCAGCAGCAAGCAGCTTGCCTGCGACCTGCTGCATGTCCCAGGGAGCCAGGAATTGCCCTTTCTTGACGTGCACCGCTCGTTTAGTACGGGCAGCAGCGACCAGAAGGTCGGTTTGGCGTGCCAGGAATGCCGGAATTTGGATCAGCTCGCACACTGCTCCGACCGCGGCAGCCTGCCCTGACTCGTGGATATCTGTGGTGACAGGTAGCTTTGTTGCGTGTTGGACGGCCGTGAGGATCTGCAAGCCGCGATCAAGTCCTGGACCTCGGTAGGCATCGACGCTGGTCCGATTGGCTTTGTCAAAAGACGCTTTGAAGACGAGTGAAATGGGGAACGACCTGGTCAATTCCTGCAAGCGTTGGGCGATCTCAATCGTCAAATTTTCGTTTTCAATAACACAGGGGCCGGCAATCAACAGTAACGACTGGCCGGCACCACATCGATAAGGACCAATGGCAGCTGGATTATTCAGCATAGTGACCTCTTCCATTGGATTCGCCGCGCGAGGCGCGGTGTGCTGCTTGGTGAAGACCTGGAGACTCTGTTTGTCGGGATCGGAATGGCGCAAGAGTCCGGATCAAGTGGCCGTTGCGGGGATCAGCAGGGTGACTCGCTGGGGATGTACTTGAATGTGAACCGGCAGCTGACCGCCAGGATCGCCGTCGAGCTGAAATGCGACGGGGTGATCGGATTCCAGCCGGACCGAAGTGACGTTGGCAGTCGTGCAGTCTTTCCAGCGTTGGTGACGGCGCATCAGAATGCCCGCGAGATACCAGAGTGCGGCCGGTAGTGAACCTCTGCGCAGGGTGCAAAGATCGAGGACACCGTCTGTCCCGATCGCTTGGGGAACGATTGGAATTTTCAGAGCGTAGATCGGCAGATTGTTGACAAACACCCATCGCGCCGCAACTTCCTGCGTTGTC
>MDTE01085703.1_pt1 | contig 33861 bp, 31 predicted proteins | sample 811231 | NCBI WGS metagenome assembly MDTE01 (sample SAMN05326651, study PRJNA326480) | marine metagenome | isolation source: seawater | place: Indian Ocean: Red Sea | collected 2010
AAAAAGTAAAAAAATACTTGAAATAATTTTAATTGCCCTTAATTAACGTATGTAACTAATTAAAGAGGTAATAATGGCAAAAATTATAGGTATTGATCTTGGAACGACTAATTCATGTTTAGCAATCATGGAGGGAGATCAGGCTAAAGTCATAGAAAATAGCGAAGGTGGAAGAACAACACCATCAATTGTTGCTTATACTGATGGAGAGACTTTAGTTGGACAAAGTGCGAAAAGACAATCTGTAACTAACCCAGAAAACACACTCTATGCAATTAAAAGATTAATTGGTAGAAAATTTGATGACGAAGTGGTTTCTAAAGATAAAGAGATGACGCCTTTCAAAATTGTAAAAGCTAAGAATGGAGATGCTTGGGTTAATGCAAATGGCGAAGATCTAGCCCCACAACAAGTTTCCGCTCAAGTATTGGCAAAAATGAAAAAATCAGCAGAAGATTATCTTGGTCACGAAGTAAAGGAAGCGGTGATAACTGTCCCAGCTTATTTTAATGACTCACAAAGACAAGCTACAAAAGATGCTGGAAAAATTGCTGGATTAGATGTCAAAAGAATTATTAATGAACCAACAGCAGCAGCTCTTGCATTTGGATTAGATAAGAAAACAGGTGATCAAAAAATTGCAGTTTTTGATCTTGGGGGAGGAACTTTCGACATTTCGATTATAGAACTGGCTGAAATTGATGGTGAAAAACAATTCGAAGTCCTTTCTACTAACGGAGACACCTTTCTAGGCGGAGAAGACTTCGATTTGGCTCTTATAGACTATTTAGTAGAAGAGTTTAAAAATGAGCAAAATTTCGATTTGAGGAAAGACCCAGCCGCTTTACAAAGATTAAAAGAAGCTGCCGAAAAAGCAAAAATTGAGTTGTCTTCAAATCAGCAAACTGAAGTTAATCTTCCTTACATTACTGCAGACTCTTCCGGACCGAAGCATTTACTCATTAAAGTTACAAGATCTAAACTAGAATCGCTAGTTGAAAACTTGGTTGCTAAAAGTTTAAAGCCTGTAGAAGTCGCTCTTAAAGATGCTAAATTAAAACCATCTGAAATAAATGACGTAATTTTGGTTGGCGGTCAAACTCGTATGCCTCTTGTTCAAGAAAAAGTTAAAGAGTTTTTCGGAAAAGATCCTAGGAAAGACATAAATCCTGATGAAGCTGTTGCTGTAGGTGCGGCCGTCCAAGGGGCAGTTTTATCTGGAGACGTAACTGATATTTTGCTCTTGGATGTGACTCCTTTAACTTTAGGTATTGAGACTATGGGCGGAGTCATGACTCCTTTGATTGAAAAAAATACGACGATACCAACTAATAAATCTCAAATTTTTTCAACCGCAGAAGATAACCAAACGGCTGTCACAGTTAATGTGGTTCAAGGCGAGAGAAAACAAGCCAAAGAAAATAAGCAATTAGGTTTATTCAACTTAGACGGAATCCCAGCTGCACCGAGAGGAATGCCTCAAATTGAAGTTTCATTTGATATTGATGCAAATGGTATCTTGAATGTGTCAGCAAAAGATAAAGCTACGAACAAAGAGCAGTCTATAACAATTCAGGCTTCTGGAGGATTGTCAGAAGATGAGATAGAAAAAATGGTTGCTGAAGCTGAAGCAAATGCCGACGAAGATAAGAAATTTGAAGAAATGGTACAGGCTAGAAACGCTGCTGATACTCTTATACATGGTTGCAAAAAAACCCTTGAAGAATCAGCTGACAAAGTCGAAGATCAAGAGAAAAGTCAAATCGAAGAAGCTATTGCGGCTTTGGAAGAAGCCTTGAAGGGCGAAGATAAAGATCTTATCGAAGAAAAAACCAAAGCATTAGCAGATGCTTCTTCTTCACTTGCCCAAAGACTCTACCAGGAGCAACAGTCTAATGCATCGGAGGAAGCTACAGACTCGCCACAGGACTCCGATGACTCAGCTGTTGATGCAGATTTTGAAGAGGTAAAAGAGGAAAATAAAAACTAATCTATCTTCCAGCATCTATGAGTAAAAGAGATTACTACGATGTACTGGGAGTGGACCGTTCTGTTTCTAAAGATCATTTAAAAAAATCTTATCGCAAGCTTGCGATGAAGCACCACCCTGATAGAAATCCTGGAGACGAAAAAGCAGCTGAGAAATTCAAAGAGTTATCAGAAGCTTATGAAATATTATCAGATGATCAAAAAAGACAAGCTTATGATCAGTTTGGACATCAGGGAGTAAACTCTTCTTTTAATAATGCTCAAAGTGCAGCTGAAGGGTTCAGTGACATTTTTGGAGATATATTTTCAGATATCTTTGGAGGAGGTTCATCGAGAAGTTCTAGATCAATAAGGGGTTCAGATTTAAGTTACAATCTAGAGGTTTCTCTTGAAGATGCCGCAACTGGAAAGACAATTAAATTAAATATTCCATCAACTGATAGGTGTGATGGGGATTGGCAAACTTGCAGTTATTGCGGTGGCCAGGGAGTGATAAGAGCTCAACAAGGCTTCTTCTCTATGCAACAAACTTGCCCCCATTGCCAGGGAGAAGGAGAGATGCACGATCCATCCTGTAAAAAATGCGATGGGGCTGGGTATATCAAACGAAATAAAACTCTATCCGTAAATATTCCTCAGGGAGTTGACTCTGGAGATAGAATCAGATTATCTGGAGAAGGTGATGCAGGAAAAGGAGGTAATGGTGATCTTTTTATTGAAATTAAAGTGAATCGTCATGAAATCTTTGAAAGAGACGGAAAACATCTTTATTGTGAAGTTCCTTTAAATTTTGTTGATGCTTCTTTAGGAGCAGAAATTGAGGTGCCTACTTTGGAAGGTAAAGTAAAATTTAAAATCCCCGAAGGTACACAAAGTCATAAACTTTTTAGATTAAATGGAAAAGGAATTAAACCTTTAAGAGGAGGTTCAAAAGGAGATATACTCGTTAGAGTGCTTGTTGAAGTACCAATCAAATTAAATAATGAGCAAAAAGAATTATTGGAAGCATTTAAAAAATCAATTTCTAAAAATGAAAATTTACCTTTAACTGAAAAGTGGTTTAAAAGTGCAAAAAATTTCTTAAAAAGTTTCTGATGGGTATCAATATTGTTTTGTGCGGAGCTTCAGGAAGGCTCGGCATGGAATTTTTAAAGGAAACGAAAAACTATCCTTTGATTAATTTGATGGAATGTATTTCATCAAAAAATAATGAAAACGTAGGAAAAAAATTTTCAGAATTTACTGACTTAGATTTTGAGCTTACATTGAAAGACTCCTTGGCAGAGACTGAAGTTGCCGATGTTCTCATTGATATGTCCTCGCCAAAATTTTTTGAAGAAATTGTTAAATACTGTAGATTTAAAAAAGTTCCCCTAATTTTGGCTTCCACTGGCCACAGCGAAGAGCAAATTGATATTTTGCGAGAACTTTCACAGATAGTGCCAATATTGCACGCCCCTAATTTAAGCGTAGGTATAAATTTAGTAAAAAAAATACTTAATTTTTACCCACTTGAGGACTTAGTAAATTCTATTGAAATCATAGAGACTCATCACAAAAACAAACTTGATTCTCCTTCAGGAACGGCTATTGAGCTAAGAAACCTTATAGAATCAAAAAATAGTGAGGTTAAAGTTTCTATAAAGTCTATTCGAGATGAAGATTCTATAGGAATTCATACTATTAAATTAATTATGGCTAATGAGACTATCGAAATTACTCATAGAGCGAATTCAAGAAAAATATTTGCCCAGGGAGCAATTACCGCAGTTCATTGGATCAAAACTCAAAAGCCTGGATTGTATTCTCTAAGCAATATTTAATTTTTTCTTTGTTGATTTAACCAATTGTGGTTAAATCCTTCCTCAGATTGTTAAAAATCTAATTTGCACTTGATATAAAAAAATATTTGGGTGCTAGGTTTAGCTCAAATCTAGTTAAATATTTTTTATCAGGGAAGATTAACCCAAGCCTATATGGCTTATATTAAAAGGAGCTTTCATGGACATTTCCATTGAACAAATGCTAAAAGCCGGGGTCCACTTTGGACACCAAACAAGATTCTGGAACCCAAAAATGGAAAATTATATTTTTGGAGATAGAAATAAGGTTCACATCATAAACTTAGAAAAAACTCTTGAACTTTTAAAACCTTCGATAGACTTTTGCACCCAATTAGCTGCATCAAATAATAGAATTCTTTTTGTGGGAACAAAAAGAGCTGCGAGCAGAGTTATTAAGGAAGAGGCTGAAAGATGTAACATGCCTTATGTCAATTATCGTTGGTTGGGTGGAATGCTTACAAACTATAAGACTGTAAGAGCATCAATTAGAAGACTTGAAATCCTTAAAACACAGGAGGAAGAAGGAAAGTTTGAAAGTCTTACTAAAAAAGAAGTTTTAGGAATCAAACGAGAAATGGACAAACTGGAAAGGTCAATAGGCGGAATAAAAAATATGGGCGGTCTGCCAGAAGCTTTATTTGTTGTAGATGTAAAGAATGAAAAAATTGCAGTTTCTGAAGCTAGAAAAATGGGAATTCCTATAATCGGTATCGTTGACACTAATTCCGATCCAGACTGTGTAGACTACATTATTCCTGGCAACGATGATGCAATAAGATCCGTTTCTTTATTGACTAGGATAATTTCAAATGCATGTTTAGAGGGTGCTTCAAAAGCAACAGGCATTGTATCGGGAGATGGACCTGTAATTGTCCGTAAAGGTGAAGAAGAAAAATCTGCCCAAACTCCTGAAGATCATGATCAAACTTCATCGTTAGTGGAATCTTTTGAAGAAAAAGATGAAATTGATATTTCAAATGAGGATGATTAAAAAAATAAATACAGATAACAAAATTAAAATTACTTGAGATTTTTAAATGACTATAAAAGCTAGTGAAGTGAAACTCCTCAGAGAAAAAACCGGCCTCGGGATGATGGAATGTAAAAAAGCATTAATGGAGTCGGATGGAGATATAGAAGCAGCTATTGTTAACTTGAGAAAGAATAGCGCGCTAAAAGCTGAGAAAAAATCTTCAAGAACAGCAGCTGAGGGAAAAATTTTATCTGGAATCGATCTGTCAGAAAGAATTGCTATTATTTTAGAGATAAATTGTGAAACAGATTTTGTAGCGAAGGATCAAAGTTTTATTGATTTTTGTAATGAATCTTTAAATTTTTGTATTAAAAATTCTGAGCTTTCTTTGGAAAAATTACTTGAAGAAAGTTTAGAAGAAAAAAGGCAAGAATTAATTCAAAAAATAGGTGAAAACATAGTTGTAAGAAGAAAGGAAGTTATCAAATCAGACTTCATATACTCTTATGTGCATGGAAATAATAAAATAGGATCTATTGTGTCTCTCACTAAAGCAAATGACACTTTAGGAGAAGATATTGCAATGCATATTGCAGCTTCAGCTCCGCTAGTAATTTCTTCAGAAGATTTAGATAAAGATTTATTGAAGAGAGAAAAAGAAATAATTGATGCTCAGGTCTCCGATTCAGATAAGCCTGAAGAAATTATAGAAAAAATGGTAAATGGAAGATTAGAAAAATTTAAATCAGAAGTTTCATTGTTGAGCCAGCCCTTTGTAAAAGATCCTTCAAAAAAAGTGGATGACCTTGTAAAAGAAAATGATAATGCCATCCTTAAATTTTTTAGATATGAATTGGGAGAAGGAATAGAAATTGAAAAAATGGATTTTGCTGAAGAAGTAAAATCTCAATTAGAAAAATAAGAATGAAAAAAGCTAGACGAGTTCTCCTAAAAGTTAGTGGAGAGTGGTTTTCTGGGGCTAATGAAAAAGGCTTTGATGAAAAAACATTTGAAAGCTTAGCTAAAACTCTTATTGAAGCAAAAAGAAAAAATATACAGATAGCTTTAGTACTTGGCGGTGGAAATATATATCGCGGAAGAGAACTAGCTTCTCTAAAAATTGATCAAGTTTCTGCTGATTACATAGGAATGTTATCGACCATAATGAATGGTATAGCCCTTTCGAATTTTTTGTCCTCCAATGAATGCGCAAACAATCTATACTCTTCTTTTGCGATAGGAAATTTTGTAAAAGCTTATAGCAAGGAAGAGGCTGAAAAAACTTTAATTGAAAATAAGATAGCTATTTTAGTAGGCGGATTAGGAAACCCCCTGTTTACAACTGATTCAACTGCAAGTGTGAGGGCGGTCGAGCTCAATTCAGACATAATGCTAAAAGCAACAACCGTTGATGGTATTTATTCTGAGGATCCAAAAATAAATAAAAAAGCTGTTAAATATGAGTTTTTAACTTTTGACGAGGCTATTACCAAAAATTTGAAAGTTATGGATCAAACCTCTTTATGTTTCTGTAGAGACAATAATTTAAACGTAAGAGTCTTTAATGCAGATTCTCAAGAAGCAATATTAGAAGCCATTACTAACGAGAGTACTAAAATTGGAACCTTAGTGAGATTGAAAAATGATTGACGAGATAAGAGACGAAGCAAAAATCGGTATGCTTAAAACATTGGAAGCCCTTGAAATTTCTTTAAAAAGAATTAGGACTGGGCGGGCAAATACATCTCTTTTAGATTCAATTGAGATAGATTATTACGGAAATTCAACCCCTTTAAAGCAAGTTTCAAATATATCTGTTGAAGATGCAAAAACACTTGCAATAATTCCATGGGAAAAAGATAACGTTCCTCTTATTGAAAAAGCTATCCAACAATCTGATTTAGGCTTACAACCAATAACATCTGGAGATACTATTAGAGTAATTCTTCCTGATTTGACCGAAGAAACCAGAAGAGATCTCATCAAGGTAGCCAAAGCTGAAGCTGAAAATTCAAAGGTCTCAATTAGGAATCAAAGAAGAGACGCTAATGGGCTGTTAAAGGAGTATCTCAATGAAAAAGAAATTTCTGAAGACGATCTCAAAAGAGGAGAAGTTCTAATACAAGACATAACAGATCAATTTGTTGAAAAAGTTGATATTTTATTAAGGGATAAAGAAAAAGATCTTATAGAGATATAGTATGAGTTCTTTACCTACTCACGTAGCTATTATCATGGATGGCAATTCTAGATGGGCTAAAGATAAGAAAATTCCAAAAAAAGAAGGGCATAAAGCTGGAGTAAAAGCAGCAAGGAGCGCCATTGAGTTTGCTGTAAAAAATAAAATTAATTTTTTGACTCTTTTTGCCTTTAGTACAGAAAATTGGGGAAGAAGCAGAACCGAAGTTAAAGCATTGATGGAGCTCCTTGTTAAAGCCATGCAAGATGAAACTCCTCAATTGATTAAAAATTATGTAAAAGTAAACTTTATTGGAGATATTAATAGATTAGAAAAAGCGATTGTTAATAAGATTACTAAGACTAAAAGTTTAACAAGTAATTATGAACCTAAAATGAATCTCAATATTGCTATTAGCTATGGGGGTAGATGGGACATTGTCCAAGCCATAAAAGAAATTTCTAAAGACCTCTTGAAAAAAAAAATTAAAGAAAAAAATATTAATGAAGACTTGTTAAGTTCTTATTTAGATACATCCAACTTTCCAGATCCAGATTTAGTCATTAGGACAGGCAATGAGAAAAGGTTAAGTAACTTTTTAATTTGGCAAGCAGCTTATTCAGAATTAATTTTTTTTAAAAAATTGTGGCCAGATTTTAAAAATATAGATTTTAAGAGAGCTTTAGATGAATATAAAAGAAGAAAAAGAAACTTTGGTTTAAGATCTTAAGAAATGTTTAGAAGAGAAGTAACAGGAATTTTTTTAGCAATAGCCGCTTCAATCTTAGTCTTATTTGCGAGTAAGGTAGTTTTTTTATCTATCATGACATTATTATTTCTTTCTCTTATATATGAATTGATTAAAGTTACAAAAAAATTTAACGTATTTTTTTGGATTCAAATTTTTTTTTCTCTTTCTACATTTTTCTTTTTACCAGTTTTTGAAAAGATGAGGGAGTTATTTTTTCTTGGTATTTCAATATCAGCTCTCACTGATGCAGGAGCATATTATGTAGGAGTAAAAATAGGTAAAACAAAAATATTTCCAAAAACCAGTCCTAATAAAACTTTAGAGGGCCTTATTGGAGGAAATCTTCTTGCAGTATTTTGTGCCGCAATAATATTTTTATTTTTTTCTTACATTTTTGAACTTGAAATAAGTTTGCTGACTTTCATTATGTTTGTTTGGATTTCTTCTATAGCTAGTATTCTTGGTGATTACTTACAAAGTAAATTTAAACGCTCTCAAAATATAAAGGACTCTGGCAATATACTTCCTGGTCATGGGGGAATTTCAGATAGGGTCGATAGCCATATAGTTTGTTTGCCAATTTTCTTTGGTTTAATTTCGTTAATAGGCATATGAAACAAGTATTAATATTAGGTTCAACTGGGTCGATAGGTACTTCGGCTTTACAGGTTATAAAAGGGAACATCGGATATCAGACTAAATCTTTAGTAGCAAGAAAAAATAAAAAATTAATTTTAGAGCAAGCAAAAGAGTTTAATGTTTCAAATATATTTCTGTCAGAAGGAAAATTTTCAGAAAACGAAGTAAAAAATAATTTGGATATAAATTTTTCTAATAACCTAGAAGAATTATTATCAGATAAAGATATAGATATTGTTATTGCAGCCGTTTCCGGGTTAGTAGGAATTAAATCAATTTTGCAATCTATAAAAGCAGGTAAGAAAATATTAATAGCTAATAAAGAGCCCCTTGTAGTTGCTGGAAGAAAACTCTTATCGGAAGCTAAAAAATATGGCGCAACTATAATTCCTTTAGACTCAGAACATTGCGCGATCCATCAATGCTTAAGAAATGTTGATAGGAAAGATATAAATAATGTTTTTATAACTTGTTCTGGCGGACCTTTTTGGGGGAAGAAATTGAGTGATTTAAAAAATGTTTCTATTAAGGATGCAAAAAATCATCCTATTTGGAACATGGGGGAAAAAAATCTTATTGATTCTGCCAGTTTAATGAATAAGGCTTTAGAAATAATTGAAGCGCGTTGGTTGTTCGATTTAGATCCAAAACAAATTAAAGTCCTAATCCACCCCCAAAGTATTGTTCATGCAATAATAGAAAATATTGACGGTTCTTCTCTTGCATCTTTATCATCACCAGATATGAAAATATGTATTGCTTATGGTTTGGGATATCCAGATAAAATAAATTCGTTTTCAAAACCTTTAAATTTAATTGAAAACGGCAAACTAGAATTTTTTGATTATAAAGTTTCAGACTTTCCCTCTATAGATTTTGCCTATAGAGCTTTAAAAGGAGATGAAAGCATCCCTGTTGCTTTAAACTCAGCAAATGAAATAGCTGTTAGTTATTTCCTTAATAATAAAATTAAGTTCAATTCAATTTTTACGGCTGTAGACTATACTATGAATATATTTGAAGGGAGGAAATCTCAATCTAATTTAGAATTAGAAGATTTACTTGAGATTGACAAAGAAGCTAAATCTTTAGCCTCCAACTTTTTAAATTAAAAATGACAGTAATACTCTCATATATTCTAGGTTTTTTGGTTTTAATCATGGTCATTACCGCAGTCCATGAAGCAGGACATTTTTATATTGCTAAATTATTTAAAGTAAAAATTTTAGATTTTTCCATTGGCATGGGAAAAAGCATAAAAAGTTGGATTGGCAAAGACGATACTTTATACAATATACGCCTATTGCCTATTGGAGGATATGTAAAAATGTTAGGTGAAGATATTTTAGAAGAAAATAATTCTTCTGATAATGCTTCATTTGCTTCTAAAAAATATTATCAAAAAGTTTTAATTTTATTCGCAGGTCCGTTTGCAAATTTTCTTTTAGCCATTTTAATTTTCACTATCTTAAATTTATTTGGAACAACAGCACTGTCTTCAAAAGTTGGATACATATTACCTGACAGTCAAGCCTCTCTAGCAAATTTTCAAGAAGGAGATATTATCCAAAAAGTTGATGGAAAAGATGCTGAGAGTAGGGCTGACGTTCAAATGCTTCTTTCAAGAAGATTAGGAGATACTGGAATTATAAATTTTTTTGTTAATTCAAAGGGAATTAACATGGAAAAAATAATCCCAATTCAAAATTGGCTTATCAATGAGGAGCCAAAAGATCTCTTAGCTAATTTAGGTATTGGAGTGCCTATAAGTTCAGAAATTGGCAGTGTCATTGAAAATAGTCCTGCTAGCAATGCTGGATTATTACCTGGAGACGTTATAAAGCTTATTAATTCAAAGAAAATTTCAAGTTGGGGTCAGATTAAAGACGAAATTACGAATTCCCTAGGCATGCCATTAGAAATTTCTATTGCAAGAAATGGCGAAGAAATTTTGAAAAGTATTATTCCGAGACCCTCAGAATCGGGATGGATAATTGGGATTTCTTCGGCAAATAAAATTTCTGAAGATGCTTTATTTTTTAAATCTTACGCTCTCCATTCAGCATTTATTAATGCAGTAAAAAAAACTTATTCTACAATAAGAGACTCATTCACTTTTTTGTATAAAATGTTAACAGGTTATGTTTCTCCTAAAAATTTAGGAGGCCCCGTAATGATTGGTCAGTTCGCAGGAGATACTCTTTTATATGGGGGAATTTACTCTTTTTTGATGTTAATGAGTTTTGTAAGTATTGGTTTAGGAGTAATTAACTTGGTTCCCATACCTATCCTAGATGGAGGTCAAATTTGTTTATTAACCTTAGAAAAAATCAAGGGATCTCCATTATCTCCAAAAACTTTAGATTTTGTCTACAGAGCCGGACTTTCTATGGTAATTTTTTTGATGATTTTTGTTTTTATAAATGATATCTCAAGATTATCAGGAGCTTAGATAGTGAAAATAATTTTATATAAAATATTATTATTAATCCTTCTTACTTTTTCAGGATTATCGAATTCTTCTGCATGGGTAATTGAAGATATAAGGATTAGTGGGCTGCAAAGAGTTTCTGCAGGGAGCATCTTTGCAGAAATTCCTTATTCTATAGGAGATTCTATTGGACAAGATGAAATCATCGAACTCTCTAAGGCTATTTTTTCCACGGGCCAATTTGACGATATAAAAATAGGTAGAGATGGAAATGCGTTACTAATTAATCTTAAAGAAAGACCAACCATAGAAGAAATTATTATAGAAGGAAATGAAGCCATTAAGACAGACGACCTGTTAGATGGATTAAAAAACTCAGGTATTTTCGAGGGCGCTTTATTTAGAAGATCTGATTTTGATAACTTAAGCTCAGAATTAGAAAGACAATATATTTCTCAAGGAAAATATGGAGCTTCTGTCGAGGTTGATTCAAACCCTCTTCCAAGAAACAGAGTGAAGCTTAGTATTCAGATAGAAGAAGGCGAAACTGCCAAACTAAAATTCATTAACATAGTTGGAAATAAAATTTTTTCTGAGGAAGAGCTTAAAAAAGTTCTAAAACTCAAACCTAGATCATGGTTGTCTATATTTCGCTCTAACACTCCCTATTCAAGAGAAAATTTAAGAGGAGACCTTGAGAGTTTAGAATCCTTTTATAAAAATAGAGGCTACTTAAATTTTTCTGTCAATAACTCAATAATTTCAATTTCTGAAGATAAACAAGAATTATTTATCACCATTGATATTTTTGAAGGAGACATATTTAGAATTAATGAAGTAAGTATTGCAGGGGATTTTCCTGTTGATGAGAATTTAATAAAAAAACTTATTTTCGCCGCTAATGATTCCATTTTTTCTCAAGAGCTAATTACTGCCTCTGAAGATAACATTAATAATCTTTTAAATAACGAAGGCTTTCTCTTTTCAGAAGTAAATGGAAACTTAAAAGAAGTAGAGCCGAATCTTGTTGATATAGTTTTTTTTATTGAACCAGGGCAAAGAACCTATGTAAGGAATATTAACTTTAATGGAAACGAGAGAACTCACGACATAGTTCTTAGAAGAGAAATGAGACAAATGGAAGGAGCTTGGGCGTCTAACAGTTTGTTAGAACGATCAAAATTAAGACTGAATCGATTAGGATTTTTCAAACAAGTAGATTATGAAACTGTTCCCGTACCCGGAGAAAAAGATAAGGTTGATATTGAATTTTCAGTAGAAGAGGAGTTTTCAGGTTCTATTGCAGGAAGTTTAGGTTACGGCGCTTATGGGTTTAGTATTGGAGCAAATTATTCTGAAAGTAATGCTTTTGGTACAGGAAATAGTATTGGGGTAGGAATAAACTATAGCGATTGGCAAACAAATCTATCATTTAACTTTTTCGATCCATATTTCTCTCCTGATGGAATAGGAATAGGATACGGTGCTTATATAAGGTCAAGCGATTATTCAAATTTTAATATATCTGCTTACAACACCGAATCTTTTGGAGGCTCCATTCAGTTTGTTTTGCCAATAAATGAAATTTCTCAATTGAGTTTATCAGCAGCGATCGACCAAACAGATTTACAATCAAATTACCTCTCGTCGAGACAATTGCTTGATTTTGTAAATGAAGAAGGTACAAAATTTGAATCTTTAACATTCGGAGTTACATGGACAAGAAATACATTAAACAGAGGTCTTTTCCCCACATCAGGTACTCTAAATACTGTGTCGGCTTCTGCCACCATACCTGGAAGTTCGATAACTTACGGAAGACTTTCTCATAGATTTAGATATTACTTGCCTCTTCCAAATAATTTCGTATTTTCAACAAGAACTGAGTTAGGTGGCCTTTTTGCTTATGGAGATACAGAAACACCGCCTCCATATGAGAATTTTTATGCTGGAGGACTCAATTCAGTTAGAGGTTTTGAGCAAAATTCACTTGGCCCAAGAGCTGTTTATAATAGTTTTTATTCATTTAATAGACCTACCGGTGGAACATATTCATTAGAAGGTGGGTTAGATTTTATTTTTCCCATACCCTTTTTGGAGGATACTAGGTCGGTTAGAAGTTCTTTGTTTTTTGATTTTGGAAACGTATTTAGTGACGAATGTAAATCTTATGAGATTAACTGTAGTGAGTTTGATCTGTCTGAGCTTCGATATTCTCTTGGACTTGGAGTGACATGGATTACTGCTTTAGGACCAATGTCATTTGCAATTTCTTCGGTTTTTGGAGATGACGAATTGGATGAAACTGAGACCTTTCAATTTGAAATTGGAAATCAATTTTAAAAATTCTTCTGGAAATTCACCCTCGTGAGAAGGTAAACTTAAACCTTTAATAGCTTTATCAGGAGAAAATCTATGAAAAAAGTGCTCACAATTGTTTCGTCTTTATTATTGTCTTTTTTTTCAGTTCAATCTTTTGCCAATTTAGAAGGTGTAGCTGTAATAGACTATCAAACTATCTTTTTAGGTACTGACTTAGCCAGAAAAAGCTTTGAAGATTTGAGAGAATCTGGCGATTACAAAGAACTTATGGAAGAAGCTCAACTTAAGGATGCTGAGAGGGTTAGCTTAGCCGAAGAATTAAATAAAGAAGTTTCAACTATGTCTGATGAAGAACAATCAGAAAAATTAAAGAAAGCACAGTCTCTTTATCAAGACGTGCAATTCTTAAGTCAAAAAATGCAAAATCTTGAAAATGAAGTTGTCCAAAAGCTTCAAGCAGATCAAGGTCCAAATGTTCAGAAAGTTGTGAACGATTTAATTGTTGCAAAAAAAATAACACTTCTATTCAATAGTCAGGCATTATTGGCTTACGATAGGACCAATCCTCTAATAAATATAACTCCTGAAGTCATAGAGTTGCTTAATCAAGCTAACGATAAAGAATAATTTTTTATTTTGACTAATAAAGAATTTAACCTTGGTGAGATAGCTAAAAAATTAGACTTAAATCTAGAAGGAGATCCGGATTATAAAATATCCTCTGTAAACAATTTACAAGAGGCTCATGAAAGTGAAATTTCTTTTTATTATTCAAAAAAATTTAAAAAAGATCTTGAAGAAACAAATGCAGGAGCTGTAATTCTCTCAAAAAATGACGATTCAAGTTACATCAAAAATAAACTTTTTACTGAAAACGTTCATCTTGCTTATGCAAAGTTAAGCCAATTATTTGAAAATCATTACGACAATTTATCTCAAATAGACAGAAGCGCAGTTATCCATGAAACGGCGAAAATTTCAAATAAATGTTATGTTGGTCCTCATAGTCATATAGAAAAAAATGTGATAATTGAAAAGGGAGTGGTTATAAATTCCGGCGTAAGCATAGGATCCGGTTCGATAATTAGAAAAAATACTGTTATATATTCAAATACTACAATTTATCCAAATACTTCTTTAGGTGAACATTGCATATTACATTCGGGAGCTGTAATTGGCTCTGATGGATTAGGATTTGCTAAAAATGGAAAAAAATGGGAAAAAATTGTTCATTCAGGTTTTGTAGAAATAGGAAATTACGTAGAAATTGGCGCTGGCTGTACCATAGATAAAGCTTCGCTTGGCAAAACAACTATTTCCGATGGAGTTAAATTAGATAATCAGATTCATTTAGCTCATAACTGTTTCTTGGGAGAAAATACTTTAATTGGTGCAAACACTTCAATAGCTGGAAGTGTAAAGATTGGTAAAAATTGTATGATCGGAGGTTTGTGCGGAATAGTAGATAATATTGAGATTACGGATGAAGTTATAATTTATCCTATGACATTTGTCACAAGTAGTGTAAAAAATAAGGGAACATATTCTGGTGGCTCGGCTTTAATGGAGCACAAAAATTGGTTAAAAAAGGTAGCAAGCGAAAGGAAAAAGAAATGAACATTGAAGAAATTAGAAACTACTTGCCTCACAGGTACCCCTTTTTATTAGTTGATCGTGTTGTTGAAATACAATTAGGCAAGTACATTAAAGCTTTTAAAAATATTACAAATAATGAGCCTTACTTTATAGGACATTTTCCTGAGAAAAGTGTTGTTCCAGGAGTTTTAATTTTAGAAGCAATGGCTCAGGCATCTGGAATTTTAGGTTTCAAGACTATGAGTAAAACTCCAGATGAAGGATCAATGTATTATTTTGTTGGCGCTGATAATTTGAGATTCAAAAGACCCGTCATACCTGGTGATAAATTAATTCTAGAATCAACAAAAGTATCTGATAAAAGAGGAATTTGGAAATTTAATTGTCAAGCTTCTGTTGAAGGAGATTTCGTTTGTTCAGCTACAATATTATGTGCTGATAGACCAAAGTGATGATTCACAATACAGCAATTATTGATAAATCAGCAAAACTTGACTCTAACGTCACAGTTGGGCCTTTTTCATTAATTGGACCTGATGTTGAAATTAAATCAGGTACAGTAATAGGCGCACATGTTGTAATACAAGGTCCTACATATATAGGTAAAAACAATAAAATTTTCTCTTTTGCAAGTATTGGAGGAGACCCTCAAGATAAAAAATATAATAATGAAAAAACTTTTTTAGATATTGGTGACGATAATATTATTAGAGAAGGTGTCACAGTAAATCGTGGTACTACTCAAGAAAATTCAAAGACAATAATTGGATCAAGAAACTTACTAATGGCCTATGTTCATGTAGCTCATGATTGCATAATAGAAGAAGACGTAGTGATGGTTAATAATTCAGCAATTGCGGGATGTGTCAGACTAGAGAAAGGTGTTATTCTTGGCGGATTTAGTCTTGTTCACCAATTTTGTAACATAGGAGCTTATAGTTTTTCTGCTATGGGAAGCGCTATTTCGAAAGATGTTCCTGCTTTTGTAAGAGTAAGTGGAAATCCTGCTAAAGCTAGAGGACTAAACACCACTGGCATTTCTAGACTAAATCTTTCTAAAACAGTTTCTCATTCTTTGAAAGAAGCTTATAAGATTTTATATTTGAGAAAAATGACTTTGGAAGCTGCAAAAAAAGAAATTTATATTAAATTCGATCAAATACCAGAGATTGATTTATTTCTTAACTCTATAAATATTTCAGATAGAGGAATCATTAGGTAGCTTACAGAGTGAAAATAGCCATATCAGTTGGAGAAGAATCAGGAGACATACTTGGGTCTGATTTAATGGACTCACTTTTTGATCATAATAAAGACATAGAGTTCATAGGACTCGGTGGAGATAAAATGATAGGAAAAGGGTTAAATTCCTTATTTCCTTACGAAGAAATTTCGAAAATGGGATTCATAGATCCTTTATTTTCGATTAAAAATTTATTGAAAAGAAGGAAACAGCTTATAGATTATTTTATTTCAGAAAAACCAGATTTTTTTATTGGTATAGATAGCCCTTCCTTTAATTTAGGAATTTCAAAAAGACTCAAATCAAAAATAGATATCCATACTATTCAATATGTTTGTCCACAAGTTTGGGCATGGAGAAAAAACAGATTGAAAAAATTTTCAAAATATCTCGATCACATTTTTTGCCTTTATAAATTCGAGACCAAAATACTTGAGTCGTCAAATATAAATTCTACATTTGTGGGACATCCATTAGCTGAAAATATAGAAATCGATATAGACAAAAATAATTACAAAGAGCTACTTAATTTAGATAAGTCCGATGTATGCATTGCATTACTTCCAGGTAGTAGAGACTCTGAGATTAAAAGTCACATAAAAGAATTTTTTTTAATTGCAGAACATTATCAAAATAAAAATAATAGATTGAAGTTTATTTTGAGCTTAACTAAAAATTCAAAAAAATATAATTTTGAATCTCAAATTCAAAAATTAAAAAATATATCAATATCCTATGATGATTCTCAAAGAGTTTTATCAGCTAGTGATTATTCTATTATTACTTCAGGAACTGCCACTTTAGAAGGCGCTCTGTCCAAGACACCGATGATTGTAATTTATAAAACAAATCTTTTAAGCTACTTTATTATGTCTAAATTAATACAAACTAAATTTATTTCTTTACCTAATATTCTCTATGGAAAAAATATAGTTAATGAAATATTGCAATCTGATGTTAACAAAGAAAATTTAATCAGAGAGTTAGATAAATTGATGAGTGAAGATAATAGCCAGATGAATTCAAGCTTTAAGTCACTTCATCACTCACTCATAAATAACGACAAATCAAAATTTTTCAATGTTTTGAATTCTATGTAATTTTCTATGAATCTAATTGCAGGCGTAGATGAAGCAGGAAGAGGCTGTATCGCTGGGCCCGTTGTTGCAGCGGCAGTTATTCTTGGAAAAGAAAAAATTCTTGGTTTAGATGATTCTAAAAAGATATCTGATCATAAAAGGATAAAAATATCTGAAGAAATAAAAGTCAAATCAAAATGCTTTTCATTTGGAGTGGTTTCGTCAAAAATCATAGATAAAATCAATATAAAACAGGCTAGCATTTTAGCAATGAAAAGAGCAGTTTCAGGGCTGAAAGTTTTACCAACAGAAATTATAGTAGACGGAATTGATAGTTTTGAAGCTGATTGTCCAGTAAAAGCTCTTGTAAAAGCAGATAATTTAATTCTGGAGGTTATGGCTGCCTCAATTATTGCAAAAGTTTACCGAGATCAATTAATGAGCGATCTTGATGAAAAATATCCTGAATTTATCTTTAGTTCTCATAAAGGGTATCCAACAAAAAAACATATAGATGCAATTAATACTTATGGAATAATAAATGAACATAGAAAAACATTTAGACCGGTAAAAAAAATTAATGAATAAATTTTGTCATCTTAGCCTCCATACTGAGTATTCTATTAATGATGGACTTATAAACATGTCAGATTTAGCAAAAAAAACTTCGGAATTAGGATTTGAGTCCGTAGCAATCACGGATAATTCAAATTTATTTGGATTTATAAATTTTTACGAAACCATGAGAAAAAACGGAATTAAACCAATCTGTGGATCGGAAATAATGCTTGAGGGAGAAAATTCAAAGGGTCAGTTAACATTTTTAGCTTGCAACTTACATGGTTATAAAAATTTGATGAAGTTAATTTCTTATGCAAATACAAATGGAAAAAAAAATAAAGAATGTCTAATTAATTTAGATATCTTAAATAAACATAAAGATGGCCTCATTATGTTTACTGGTGGGTTAAATAGTCAAATAGCTAATTCCGTTTTAGCTGATAAATTTGAAATAGCTGAAAAACAAGCCAGATTTTTCCAAAATATCTTTAAAGATAATTTTTTTTTGGAGTTAACTAGAATTGGTTTCGATGATGAGGAGAAATGTAATAAAGCTCTTATAGAAATTTCAAAATCCTCTGATATTCCTTTAATTGCATCCAACAAAGTAAGATTTTTACATCAAGAAGAATTTGAGTCTCATGAAACTAGAGTTAGTATCCAATCAGGATACGTATTAAGCGACCCCAGAAGAAAAAGAGATTATCTAGAGAATCAATATATGAAATCTTTTGATGAGATGCAGCATATCTTTCAAGACATACCTGAGGCATTGGATAACGCTTACGAAGTTTCAAAAAAATGTAATTTAGAAATTAAAACAGGTATTTATGTATTACCAGATTTTGAAACACCGGATGAGCTTACAGAATCTGAATATTTGCGTAAGTTATCTAAAGAAGGGATTCTCGAAAAAACAAAATCTAAATTATTGACAGATTTACCAGACGATTATTTGAATAGATTTAATTATGAATTAGATACCATTGTAAAAATGGGTTACGAAGGGTATTTTTTAATAGTCGCAGATTTTGTCAACTGGGCGAAAAAAAATGACGTACCTGTTGGACCTGGAAGAGGCTCTGGAGCAGGATCACTTATTGCTTATGCTCTTGGTATAACAGGTTTAGATCCTATGAAGTATGATCTTTTATTTGAAAGATTTTTGAATCCAGACAGGATAAGTAATCCAGACTTTGATATAGATTTTTGTAGGGATGGAAGAGAAAGAGTAATTGATTATGTAACTAATAAGTATGGTAAACATGCAGTAGCTCAAATATGTACTTTTGGCACAATGGCAGCAAGGGCCGTAGTGAGAGATGTAGCTCGAGCCCAGGGAAAGTCATATAGCTTAGGAGATAAACTTGCAAAACTTATACCCTTTAGCCCTGAAATGACTCTAGATAGGGCTCTAAAGGAGAATAAAGACTTAAAACAGATTTTGAAATTTGATGAAGATGCTTCAGAAATTTTTGATATGGCTCTTAAATTAGAAGGAACAACAAGAAGTGTCGGCAAGCACGCTGCAGGTGTGGTAATTGCTCCATCTGAAATCAATGATTTTTCTCCCTTATACCTTGATGCAGATTCATTTGATAACGAAGAGTCCCAGAATTATGCTACTCAATATAGTATGGAAGATATAGAAGCGGTTGGTCTTCAAAAATTTGATTTTTTAGGACTAAAAACCTTAACTGTTATAAATAACGCTTTGACCCAAATAAATACTTTTAGAAAATCTATTAATTTGGATGTAATTAATTTAGATGAACTAGAATTAGACGATAAGGGGGTATTTGAATTACTTCAAAATGGTATTACTACGGCAGTATTTCAAATGGAATCAAGAGGAATGAGAGAATATCTAATTAAATTAAAGCCTAATTCATTTGAAGATATTATCGCAATGATTGCCCTATATAGACCAGGTCCATTAGAGATGAAAATGGTAGATACTTATATAAATAGAAAAAGCGGAAATGAAATTATTGATTATTCAAAAGATAAAGATGTAGAAAAAATTCTTAACAGCACATTTGGGGTGATAGTTTATCAAGAGCAAGTAATGCAATTAGCTCAAGAATTTTCAGGTTTTACTTTAGGACAAGCCGACATTTTGAGAAAAGCTATGGGAAAAAAAATTCCCGAGGTTATGGAAAGTCAGAAAGAAAGTTTTATATTAGGAGCGCAAAAAAATAAAAAAGTAAAAAGAGTAGCTGAGGACTTATGGGATCAAATTGAAACTTTTGCTGGTTACGGATTTAACAAGTCACATTCTGCAGCCTATGCGCTTATTTCATACCAAACAGCTTGGTTAAAGTCTCATTACCCATCCCAATTTATGGCATCTGCTTTATCTTCCGAACTCGATGATACTGATAAAATAAAAATACTTATTGATGATTCAATTTCATTAGGTCTAATCATAAATCCTCCAGATATAAATAAAAGCTTTAAAAACTTTTTATCTTTAGATGAGGAGAATATTTTATTTGGTCTTGGTGCAATTAAAGGAGTAGGAGATTCGGCAATAGAAAATATAGTAGAAGAAAGAAAAAATGGTGACTTCAAAAATTTAAAAGACTTTTGTTTTCGAGTCGATTTGTCAAAAGTTGATAAACGATGTTTAGAACCTTTAATAAAAAGTGGAGCAATGGATTGCTTTTCACAAGAAAGATTCAAACTTTTGGACCAAATGGAAGATATACTCAAGCTAGCTAGACAAGAATCGGAAAATATCGAGAATGGTCAAACAGATATGTTTGGAGTTCAAGAATTCTCTTTAGAAAGAAGCTCAAGATCTGAAAATACTTCATACTCTTTTGAAGTGTCAAGATTGGAGTTTGAGTCTTTAGGATATTACCTTCAACATCATCCTGTTGAAGAGAACTTTTGGGAAATTGAACAAATTTCACCAATTAGAATAAAAGATTTGAGTTTGAATAATAGTCATCAAAGATCATGTGGAGTCATAATTTCTCATAATAGAATTCAAACAAGACGTGGAGCTATTGTATTTGCGACTTTAGATGATAATTCAGACAGAATAGAATTAATCATCAACCAAGAAGTTTTAGATGAATCAAATATTTCATTTAATGGAAATGAGATAGTCATAGCCGATGGAGAAGTCATAGAAGAGGAAAAAGATAAAATAAGGCAATTTGGCTTGACAAAAAAGATGAGAGTTACTCAATTACATTCTTTAGAGCAAGCAAGAATTAAATTTGCTAGAAAATTATCAATAAATATATCTGAAAATCAGCCTGAAAAAATCGAGAGATTAATTGAAAATTTGAAAAACTTTTCTAAGGAACCTATGGCTAAAGGTTGTCCTGTTGAAATAAATTATCATACAAAAGATGGAAAAGTTGGAATGGATTTAAAAGAAAACTTTAATATTTCTTTAACAAATGATAATTTTGAAGTCCTGAAAAAGACCTGTGGGGCAAAAAACATTAATTTACAATATTTTCTGAGGCATTGAATGGCTTACACCTATCTTGAATTTGAAAAACCTATTAGTGATCTCGAAAATAAAATTGAGAATCTTGAAACTTCTTCAAAAAAAGAAATGGATGTTTCTAAAGAAATTTCAGAATTAAGCACACAAATTGAAATCGTTACTAAAGAAATCTACAGCAAATTAGATATATGGCAAAAGGTCCAAGTAGCAAGACATCCTCATAGACCTCATTTTTCTGATTATATAAACAATATCTTCACAGATTTTGATGAACTGCATGGCGATAGAACTTTCGGCGACGATAGAGCGATAATTGGTGGTCTTGCAAAATTTAAAAATTCACCCGTTGTGCTTATTGGTCATGAAAAAGGAAAAAGCACTAAAGATAAATTAGATAGAAATTTCGGGATGGCCCAGCCAGAAGGGTACAGAAAGGCAGAGAGATTAATGAAACTTGCAGAGGATTTTAATTTGCCATTGATAACTTTTATCGACACACCAGGAGCATATCCAGGAATTGAAAGCGAGGAAAGAGGTATGAGCGAAGCTATTGCTAAAAATTTAAGTGTTTTATCGAATTTAAAAACAAAAATAATTGTTATTATAACAGGTGAAGGAGGATCTGGAGGAGCGCTTGCAATAGGGGTAGGTGACCATATTTGCATGTTGGAGTATTCGATTTACGCTGTGGCTTCTCCTGAAGCTTGCGCATCAATTGTTTGGAGAGATAAATCAAAAGCTAATGAAGCTGCTCAAGCAATGAAGGTCGATGCGGATAGCTTAAAAAAATTTGGCCTTATAGATGAAGTAATCTCTGAACCCTTAGGAGGCGCGCATAGAGATTTAGGCGGAGCTTGTAACTTAATATCAAATTCTATTGAAAAAAACTTAATTCAATTAAATAATCAAGACATAAAAGAAATTTTAAAAAAAAGATATGAAAAAATTATGTCTTATGGATTGGTTTAATAATTGATTGATACTTTATCATTGATAAAACCTCATCTAAGAAGAAATGAAAACTTCTTCGTTGCTTATAGCGGAGGAGTCGACTCAACGGTTTTATTGAAAGAAGTTGGTGAGGCTTCAAAAAAAATTAAATGCAATGTAACTGCAATTCATATTAACCATGGATATTCAAAATTTTCAGATAAATGGGAGGAGCATTGTGAAAATTTTTGTAGTGAAAACGATTATCCTTTAAAAAGATTCTCTTTAAATTATTCTGAAATTGAAGGGGCGAGCTTAGAATCTTCTATGAGAGAGAAGAGATATGAAATCTTTCAAAGTTTGATTGGAAAAAATGAGACTTTATTCATGGGGCATCATTTAGATGATCAAATCGAAACGCTCTTTTTTAGAATTTTAAGAGGATCAGGTTTGAAAGGATCTTTATCTATTCCTTTTAAAAGAAATTTAGGAAAAGGATTATTGGTGAGGCCTTTTTTAAACTTGCCCAAAAAAGAGATCTATGAAATTGCTATGCGAAAGAAATTAAAATTCATTGAGGATGAATCAAATAAAGATATCAAATTTGACAGAAACTTTTTACGCAGTGAGGTTATAGATAAAATATCTGAAAGATGGCCAAATTACAGAAAAAGCTTATCTAAATATATTGAAAATCAGAAATCCTCTTATGAATTTTTGAAAGAAATTACAAATATTGAACTAAAAAAAATACTTAATGGCAAAAGTATAGATATAAATAAATTAAACAAATATGACTCCAAATATCAAAAAATATTAATTCTTCAATGGTTGGAAATGAATAATTGCAATTTGCCCAGCTCTTCAGCACTGGATGAATTAACCAAATTTTTTGTAAACTCAGAAAAAACTAAAGAACCTAAGTTTATATGGGGCTCAAAAGAAAAAGGCAACTATATTTGCTTAAAGGTAAAAAAAGGAATAATTTCGATAGAAACTAACCTATAGATTTGTTAATTCCACTGACTATGGCTTCGAAAGAAGCTGCAACCGTATTAGAGCTAATTCCTATACCCCAAAAAGCTTTTTCATTGATTTGTATTTCTATGTAGGCTGCAGCTGAAGCATCAGCTCCAGAAGATATTGCATGTTGATGATAATCTGAAATTTTTAAAGAAGAATTAAGTAAATCACTCAAGGCATTTATACACGCGTCTATAGGTCCGTTTCCTTCACCCTTCACTTCTACTTCTTGACCGTTGAGAAGTAATTTTAAATTAAGAGTATCGGAATGGTCTTTATCTGGCGAATTATCAGAATTTATATTATGGCCAATATATTTTAAGCTAGATCCTACATTGACATAATTTTTTTTAAATTCTTTCCAAATCTCATCTACTTCAATTTCCTTTCCACTTTCGTCTGTTATTTGTTGAATTACATTTGAAAAATCTATTTGAAGCCTTCTTGGAAGAGATAATCCATGATCTTTTTCTAATAAGTAAGCTACTCCTCCTTTTCCTGACTGACTATTAATTCTTATTACTGCTTCGTAAGTCCTTCCAACATCTGCAGGATCTATTGGTAAATAAGGAACCGCCCATTTAGGATCATTTGATTCTCTCATTGCATCAAAACCTTTTTTAATGGCATCTTGGTGAGACCCGGAAAAGGCGGTAAATACAAGATCTCCAGCATATGGGTGACGCGGATGAACAGGTAGTTGGTTACAGTATTCAACTTCTCTCATGACCTTATTAATATCCGAAAAGTCTAGTTTTGGATCTATACCTTGAGTTAATTGATTTAAAGCAAGAGAAACAATATCAACATTTCCTGTTCTTTCACCATTTCCAAACAAGGTGCCTTCAATTCTATCTGCTCCTGCCATTAAGCCCAGTTCTGCTGCTGCTACAGCAGTTCCTCTATCGTTATGAGGATGAAGACTTAATATTGTGTTTTCTCTTTTTTTAAGGTTTTCTGACATCCATTCTATTTGGTCTGCATAGATATTTGGAGTTGATAGTTCTACAGTAGCAGGCAAGTTCATGATAGTTTTGATTTTTTTTGTTGGCTCCCAAATTTCGTTTACTTCATTGCATACTTCCAAGGCGTATTCTAATTCAGTTCCTGTAAAGCTTTCTGGACTATATTGAAACTGCCAATTAACATTTTTCATTTGAGAAGAAAGATTTTTAACTAATTCAGCCCCATCCGTAGCAATTTTAGTTATACCTTTTTTATCTTTATTAAAAACAACTTTTCTTTGAAGAGTTGAGGTTGAATTATAAAGATGAATAATTACATTTTTACAATCAGCTACAGATTCAAAAGTCCTTTTTATAAGATGTTCTCTTGCTTGTGTAAGCACTTGAACTTGAACATCATCCGGTATTAATCTTTTACTAACCAGTTCTTGTACAAAATTAAATTCAGTATCTGATGCTGAAGGAAAGCCTATTTCTATTTGTTTAAAACCTAATTCTACAAGCATTGAAAAAAACCTAACTTTTTTTTCAATACCCATAGGTTCGATTAATGCTTGATTTCCATCTCTGAGATCTACGCTACACCAAATTGGAGAGTTTATGATTTGGTTCTCAGGCCATTTCCTTTTTTTTAATTTTACTTTTTTAAAAGCAGAATATTTCGAAGCTGAACTATTAATAATTTCTTTCAATTTTATTTTTTGTTTTGGATTAAAATATTATATAGGATTAATTAAATGAAATTTGGTGAGTATATCTTAGAGGAATTAAGTTTTAATAAATGGAAATTAAAAAGTGGTTTCGAATTTAAAAAAAATAAAGTTGTAAAAATAAAAGTTAAAAACTTTAGCCCAGAAGAAATATCTTTTTTATTTTCTTTATCTATGGCTTTTGGACTCAATTTTCAAGAAAAAGATTCAGTCGAAATTCTAAATTTTTTCACAGAAAAAAAAATTATTAAACCACATGGGCTAGATGATTTTATTTCAAACTCAAAAAAAAGAAAAAATGCCTGGAAAAAGAAAAATTAAATTTAGATCTTTAGAATTTAAAGATTTAGACAAAGTTATGGAAATAGAAACACTTTCTAATCCAACGCCTTGGTCTATAGGCAGTTTTATTGATTGCATAAACTCAAGTTATCAAAATATTGTTATCTTAAGAGACAACCTTTTAGTTGGATTTTGTATCTCTACAGTTAACTTTACGGAATCTCATCTTTTAAATATATCTATTCATCCTGATCATAGATCTAAAGGATTGGGACAAGTTCTCCTAGAAGAATCAGAAAGAGAATTAAACAAAAAGGGTGTTTCAGATATATTTTTAGAGGTTAGAAATAGTAATATAGGCGCTATAAATTTTTATAAAAAAAATAATTATAGCCATGTTGGCAAAAGGAAAAATTATTATAGATTGTCTGATGGGAGAGAAGACGGACTTATCTTCACAAAACATATGCATTTGTCATCTTTTGCGAGCATCTCAAGATTTTCAATTTTCTTTTTAAGAAAAATAATTAGTTTCGATAGGGGGTAAAAAAATGGAATTTAGAAAATTAGGTAATACTGATATTGATGTTAGTTTAATTTGCCTTGGCACTATGACATGGGGGCAACAAAATACAGAAGAAGAGGGCTTTGAGCAAATGGATTATGCTGTAGATCAAGGTATAAATTTTTTCGATACAGCTGAACTTTATTCCATACCGCCTATGGCGGAAACACAAGGAAGCACAGAAAAAATAATTGGGAATTGGTTCAAAAAAAGTGGTTTAAGAAAAGATATCATCCTTGCAACTAAAGTAGCTGGAAGAAGCGGAATGAAATGGTTTAGGGGAGGAGAAACGAGATTAAATAAAAAAAATATTGAAGAAGCGATTGAAGGAAGTTTAAAAAGACTACAAACTGATTATATTGATTTGTATCAATTGCATTGGCCTGATAGAGCGCTAAATATTTTCGGAGGCGGTCTCGGTTTATATAAACATTATGATCTTGAATCAATTCCTATAGAAGAAACTTTGGAAGTTTTGAACCAAATAGTCGCTACAGGAAAGGTGAGACACATTGGATTATCAAATGAAACTCCATGGGGATTATCAGAATTCTTGAATATTTCTGACAAAAAATCTTTTCCTAGGGTCCAGTCTGTTCAAAATGCTTACAATCTTCTTAATAGAAATTATGAAACAGGAATGTCGGAATTTTTTCATCGTAGTGATGTAGGACTACTTGCATATTCTCCTCTTGCTCAAGGTTATTTATCTGGAAAATATTTAGACGGAAATTTGCCAGAAGGTTCAAGAACTAAATTATTTGGAAGGGGTCAAAGATATGAGACTCCAAGCGCTGAATCAGCTATAAAAAAATATGTTAATTTGGCAAAGCAATCTAATTTAGACCCTTCACTTATGGCAAATGCATTTGTAAATTCAAGAGATTTTGTTACCTCAAATATTATTGGAGCTACAACAATGCCTCAATTGAAATTAGCAATAGAAAGTGAAGAAACAAAGTTATCAGAGGATGTGTTAACAGAATTAGACAAAATCCATTCTGAATGCCCAAATCCCTGCCCATAAAAATCAACAAATAAGATTGATGAATGATCTTTACACTAAAAAGTGTGAAAAATTTTCAGATGTTACTAATGAAAATTTTGAAATAATTAAAAACCTAAGAACAGAAAGTCAGGGCGATAAAGTTTATGACGACGAAACAATTGATTTAGATAGTTTTCATTTAACTATTTATTTAAATGGAGAGTTAGTCGCTTATTCAAGATTATACCCAAATTCAAATAATAACGTATCTCTTCAAAGGTTTTCTGTTTCTAGAAAACACAGAAATAGGGGGGTTTCAAAAATTTTAATGGAATTTATTTTCCAAATTTTTTGTGAAAAATTTAATAATGCTTCTTTGATTTTAACCTCAAGAATTAACACTAAAGTTTTTTACCAAAAATACGGATTTATCGTCTATAAAACTTTGATTGAACAAGAAAAAGAAAGATTTTATATGAAAAAAAAAATTAAATAATTTTAATTTCGTTAGCTTGTGGGCCTTTCATGCTCGAAACAACTTTATAACTCACCCTAGTATTTTCTTTTAAATTTTTTCTATCTTTCACGTCGACTGAAGCAAAGTGGATAAAAAGATCTCCACCTTTATCTCTTTCAAGGAATCCATAGCCTTTACTTGGATCAAACCATTTAATTGTTCCTTTTTCTCTTCTCAGTCTATATTTGATCTGTCTTCCATAGACTATAATCATGCTTGATATATAGGTAGAGAAGAAAATAAAAAGGAAAATTCTGAGAAAAGCCTCTTGATACAAAAAATTGTAAAGTCCTGCTGCTGAAAGGCTTACTATGATTCCAGCTGTAGCACCTCTTAACCACATAATTAAATTATACTTCTTTTAATACTTTAAGATGTTTTTTCGTTTCAGAAATTTTAGTTTTTATTTCCTTCAATTGAGTTTTTCTTTCTTTAATTAACAATTTTGGAGCATTATTTAAAAACTTTTCATTTCCTAATTGATCTTGTAATAAGACCAAACTCTTATTTAATTTGTTTAAGCTCTCGGAATTTCTAGTTATTTCTAAGTTGGGGTTAATCAAGCCTTTTAAGGGAATAAATATTTTATCTCCAGGAACCAAAATAATTGAAGAGGGAGGGGGATTGGAGGCATAAGCTATATTACTTACTCCACACAATTGCTCTAAATATACTTTATAGATTTCTAGAATTTTAAAATTTTTATTTCTTTTATCCATTATTAATTCAATTTCTATTTTTGGAGACAACTTCATCTCAGATCTAAAATTTCTTATCCCCACTATCGTAGATTTAATAAGATTAATATCCTCAAAGTTTTTCTTAGAACCTTTAGTCTTGGGAAATTTTCTTAATGAGATGCTTTTAACTTTAAGCTTGTGATATTTTTTAAGCTGTTGCCATATTTCCTCTGTAACGAAAGGGATAATGGGGTGCAAGGCAATTAGAATTGATTCAAGAGTATTTACCAGTGAAGTCAATATTTGACTTTTTTCTATCTTGGACAGGGATTTATTTTGTAACCTTACTTTGCAGAATTCTATATACCAATCACAATATTTTTCCCAAACAAACTCATAAATAACTTGAGTTGCTAAATCAAATCTATAATTTTCAATATGTGTGGTATAACTATTCAATGCTTTATCAAGTTCTTTTTGAATCCATATATCTTCCATAGATTTAGAGGAATTTTTAGAAAGATTTTTTTGATCACATTGCAGCAATATAAATCTCGAAGCGTTCCATAACTTATTACAAAAATTTCTATAGCCCTCTACTCTTTTTAAATCAAAATTTAAATCTCTACTTCCAGAAGCGAGAGAGCAAAAAGTGAATCTTATTGCATCTGTTCCATAAGATGGGATACCGTTAGGGTAATCCTTTGAAGTTCTAGCTACTATTTTCTGTTTTTGATTAGGATTAATTAAGTTAGTAGTTCTTTTATTTATTAAATCCTTAAGATTTATTCCGTCGATGATATCTATTGGATCTAAAATATTACCTTTAGATTTAGACATTTTCTCGCCCTCACTGTCTCTAACTAGTCCGTGTATATATACTTCCTTAAAAGGAACTTCCTTCAGAAATTTCTGAGAAATCATAATCATTCTTGCAACCCAAAAGAAAATTATGTCGAATCCAGTAACTAAAACAGAGGAAGGATGAAATTTTTTTAAGTGTTTTGTTTTTTTTGGCCATCCTAAAGTTACAAAGGTCCATAGTTGAGAAGAAAACCATGTGTCCAAGACATCAGTATCTTGTTCCAATTTGATTGAATTATTAAGTTTATATTTAGTTCTAACTTTTTTCTCGGAAGCTCCTACATAGACCTTGCCTTTATCATCATACCAAGCAGGAATTCTGTGTCCCCACCATAATTGACGCGAAATACACCAATCTCTTATATCTTTCATCCATGAAAAATAAGTTTTCTCCCAATTGCTTGGTATAAACTTAATTTTTTTATCTCTGACCAGTTTAATTGCTTCTTTGGAAAGGTTCTTAGACTTTAGATACCATTGTTTCGTCAGCATTGGTTCTAAAATTTCTCCAGTCCTTTCACTTCTTGGAACATTATGTCTATGATCTAATTCTTTAACCAGTGCGCCAATGTTTTTTAAATCAGTAAGTAAGATCTTTCTAGCCTCAATTGGGGTGAGATTTTGATACTTTTTTGGAACATTTTTATTCAATAATCCATTTTTATCTAAAATATTTACCATAGGAAGCTGATGTCTTTTACCTATTTCAAAATCGTTAAAATCGTGGGCAGGAGTAATTTTTAGACAGCCTGTTCCAAAATCTTTATCAACATAATTGTCGCTAATAATTTTTATGGACTTACCTGAAATAGGAATTTCAAAGGTTTCCCCTATAAGATCTATATATCTTTTATCGTTTGGATTCACAGCTATCGCTACATCGCCGAACATAGTTTCAGGTCTTGTAGTGGCAACTACAATTGATCTTTCTTTGTTTTTATAAGTAATATGCCAGATCTTGGCATTTTCTTCTTCAGATAAAACCTCTAGATCAGAGATAGCAGTTTTAAGACTTACATCCCAATTTACAAGCCTATAGCCTCTGTAAATTAGCCCTTCATCGTAAAGAGAACAGAACACTTCGGTGACGGCTTCGCTAAAATCATCATCCATAGTAAATTTTTCTCTATTCCAATCTAACGATGCCCCCAATCGTTTAAGTTGAGAAGAAATTATGTTGCCTGATTTCGATTTCCATTTCCAAACTTCTTTTTCGAATCTACTTCTACCTATTTTTTCCCTAGATAAACCCTTTTGTTCAAGGTTTCTCTCTACAACTAGTTGTGTCGCTATGCCGGCATGATCTATTCCAGGTTGCCATAGTACTTCGAAGCCTTTTAATCTTTTATACCTCGACAAAACATCCATTAATGTATTTTGAAACCCATGTCCCATGTGAAGACTGCCTGTGACATTGGGAGGAGGGATCATAATGCTATAAGTTTTTTTATTAGATGAAACATTTGGACTAAATAGATTATTTTTTTCCCAAAATGAGTACCATTTTTTTTCTATTTGTTTTGGTTCAAAGACTTTTTTCATTTTCTTCTACAAAATCGGGTTTTAATCCATCACCTAAACATTTTTTATAGCTTTCTCTAGCAATATTTTGAAAGTTAGAATTGTCTGTTATCACAATCTGATAAGTTTTTTTAAAATCACTATAGTTAGATGGAATTTGAGGATTTAAATTTATTAGATAGTAAAAACTAATTTCATTCTTTAAGCCGGGGTAAGAAATAAGAACTTCACAATCCTGAGAATCTCTATCAGTTAATATTTTGTGAGGAAGATATATTTGTTCAGGATAGCCCCACATCCTTTCATCCAAAATGGAAGCTTGTTTGGCATCACTACATCTAATATTAATTTTTTTAGAATCACCTTCTAAAAGACTCTCATATGCTATTTTTCCTGTCAATTCACAAACAAAGTCAATAGCTCTTTCTTCAGTATTGCCAGCTTTTAAGAAGCTTACGGTACTCATGAATTTACTTTCTTGATAATAGATATTCCGTCAATAATGGAACGGGTCTACCGCTAGATGTTTTACCTACTTTCCCTCCGTAGGCTGTTCCAGCAATATCTAGATGAGCCCATTTATAAGATTTTGTAAATCTTGATAAAAAACAGGCTGCTGTTATAGTCCCAGCCCTGCCTCCAATATTAGCAATATCAGCATATTTACTATTTAAGTCACTTTGATATTCGTCCCATAAAGGCAATTGCCAAGCTTTATCGCAGCTAGAGTATCCACTTTTCATAATACTTTCTGCTAAACCCTGGTCGTTAGATAATAAACCAGTCGCCTGATGACCAAGGGCAATTACACAAGCACCCGTGAGGGTAGCAATATCAATTACACTTGCAGGCTTGTATCTTTCAACGTAAGTCAAAGCATCGCAAAGAACCAGTCTCCCTTCAGCATCAGTATTTAAGATTTCCACAGTTTGACCAGATAAGGTGTTTACGACGTCACCAGGTTTGGTAGCTGTGCTGCTTGGCATATTTTCTGCAGAAGCAACAATACCGAATATATTCAATTTGGGTTTAATTTCTCCAATTGCTCTCATAGTTCCAAAAACGCTTGCAGAACCAGACATATCGTATTTCATTTCATCCATATTTGGGCTAGGTTTAATGCTTATGCCCCCCGTATCGAAAGTAATTCCTTTCCCCACAATAATATGAGGTTTAGATTTTTTATCTCCTCCTGAATACTCCATAATAATAAATTTAGATTCTTGTGCACTTCCATTACCTACTGAAAGCAAACAATCCATGCCTAGTTTTTTCATTTCTTTTTCACCTAAAACTTTTGTTTTAATAGATGGATATCGTTTAGCTAATAATTTAGCTTGATTAGCAAGATAAGTTGGAGTGCATATATTTGCAGGTGTGTTGGCTAGATTTTTTGAAGTATTCATGCCGGAACCAATTATTTGGCCGACTTTTATTGCAGAAACTAATTTTTGTTTAGATTCTTTACCTTCTAAATTTAAAAAATTAACTTTTTTTAATTTATTTTTTGGCTGATCTTTTTTTCCATCAAAAAAATATTGATAACATCCTGACTCAAGGTCTCTAGCTAAAATTTTATAAACCCAAGAGGAACTATTAGTTTTAACTTTAATTTCAGGTAGAAAAATGTCTATAATTTTTGAATTAGCAGAAATACTTATTTTAGATATTGCACTGCTCAAAGAAGAAAATTCATCTTCATTAAGCTCTTTGTTCTTTTTTCCTAATCCCACAAAAAAAACTTTACTTGCTTGGAAACCATTTAATTCAGGCAGATACAATTGATTGCCTAATTTTCCAGTTAATTCCTGTCTTTTTATTAATTTTCTTAAGGATCCTGATGAAGCAGTATCAAGAATTTTCGTTATATCATTTAGGTTTTTATCTTCATAAATTCCGATTAGTAAACATTCAGATTTAAGGCTATTTAAAGAATCAATTTTTTTTAAATATGATGTGATAGAAATTAATTTTTTCATTTTTGCTCCAAACTATTTTTGTTAGATAATATCTAATGATTATTGAAAAACTATTATGCCAAAAATAATATCTTTTTATATATTTAACCAACTGTTAAAAACGTTGCTTATAACCTTTTTTATTTTATTTGGCATTTTGTTTTTCAATGAGTCTATAGGTTTTTTAGAGAAAGCTGCAAATGGAGAATTGTACCCAAGTTTAGTTAGCTTAGTATTGATATACTCCATACCTTCAATTTTAGAAGTTGTTATTCCAACATCTATTTTTATAGGCACTTTAATTTCAATTTATAATCTAAAGAAAACCAATGAAATTACTTTTGCAAATCAAGCTGGAATAAATCATTCTAAAATAATTTATTTATGCTTGATTCCATCTTTAATTTTTTCCATTTTTTTAATTATTAATTCTTTCTTTATTTCTCCAACTTCAAACCAACGTTTAAGTTTTCTCTCTAATTCTCAGTCTTTTGCAGATAATTTTAAGCTTATGGGAGAAGGCAAGATCAATAAAATTGAAGAACTAAATGGTATTTTTTATGCAGAGGGAGCTTCGGATTTAGGATTCCAAAATATATTTGCAAAAATTGAATCTGAAGATTTAGAGTACATCCTCAATTCATCTGAAGTTTCTGCCAGCTCTTCAGATCAGAACTATAACCAAATTACATTTAAGAAAGGTGAGCTTTTCATTCCTTTAGATAACAATAATATATTTTTAGATTATAGAAACCTTTTTTTTCTTTTCCCTAAAAAGTCAGTTTCTTCAAATGAAAATATAAAAACCAAAAATTGGTTTGAACTTATAGATAGCGCAAATAAAGAGATTTATCTTGCGGAAATCCTTGAAAGATTTTCCTTAAGTCTAATGTTGATTATTTCAGTATTAATTGCTGTTCCTTTAAGTTTAAGGATGTTTGAGAATGGAAGATTCTTGCTAATTTTTTCTGGCTTGATAATTTTTTTGTCTTATTACGGACTGGTGGTTGGAAAAAAAGTGTTCGTTGAACAAGGAATTTTTGATCCTATACAAATTTTTGTCATCACTCATTGTTTGTATTTTGCGTTAGCATTATTTCTAATAGGTTTGGATAATTTTAAAATAGAGCCAAATTCACTAATTGCTACAAAGTATTCAAATAAATGGTTTGCTCAAGTTTTCTTTCTTTTAATGCTTTTAATTATTTTTTTAAATTTTTTATTTTTCTAGGAGTTTAATTTGAAATTTTTTATAGGAGACACTATAGATAGAATTTTCTTTATCGAGTCTTTTAAGATTCTTTTTTTTGTATCTTTTTTAATATTTTCTCTAGATTTACTATTGAATTTTGTAAAAGAAATGGAGGACTTGAATAAAGATTATTCTTTTTCTGAAGCTTTAAGTTATATTTTTTTTATATCGTTAGGTAGATTATGCGAAATTCTTCCTTTATGTGCAGTAATTTCTGCAATATTAGCATTTGGATTTCTCAGTGACTCAGGGGAATTGATTGCCGCTCAAATTTTAGGAAAGTCTTTAATGTTAAGTGTTTTGAATATTTTAAAACCAATTGTTCTAATATTGGTTTTAACTCTAATAAGTTTTGAATACGTTACACCAGAACTTGAGAGATTTGCCAAAGACGTAAAATATAAAAATCAAGAATTCACAAATAAAACAGCATGGCTGCAAAAAAACAATATTCTTGCAAATTATTCTGCTGGAGACAGATTTGGATCAAACTTAAAGCTATACGTCTTAGGCGAAGAACGAAAATTACA
>MDTE01061886.1_pt1 | contig 33856 bp, 37 predicted proteins | sample 811231 | NCBI WGS metagenome assembly MDTE01 (sample SAMN05326651, study PRJNA326480) | marine metagenome | isolation source: seawater | place: Indian Ocean: Red Sea | collected 2010
CTCTTCCTCAGAAACTCTTCCTCTTCTTATATCATTAGATTTTATTCTAGATTGTTCTGACAAAATTCTTGTTGATAGTTGTTCAGAAGACATTTCTAATGAAAAAAAAGCAACAGAGGATTTCTTGTCTCCATCTAAAATTTTTTTTGCTGCATGGTAAGCAATATTTGTAGCTAAAGCAGTTTTACCCATCGAGGGACGACCAGCAATAATAACAAGATCAGATTTATGGAGCCCCCCAAGTCTTTCGTCTAAAGAATCAAGTCCAGTTGGAACTCCAACTATACCCTGATCATTTTTCATTGCATTAGTTGCCATTTCAATTGTTTGATCAAGTGCTTGATTAAATTTTAGAAAAGATTGACTAAATGTTCCTCTTTCAGCTAAATCAAATAAAGATTTTTCAGTATCTTGAATTATTACTTCTCCAGATTTTTCAGTTGAGTCATCCATAGACTCATCAGATAAGTTGTGAGATATTTGTACAAGTTCACGTCTTACGAATTTTTCATGAATAATTTTTGCATAGTCTACTGCTTGTCTGCTTGACGATGAAAATCTTGTCAATTTTACTAAGTACTCAGTTCCTCCAATTTCAGATAATGTGTCGTCTTTCTCCAAAGAATTTTTTAGAGTTATAGGATTTGCTATCATTCCTTTGTTATGAAGATTTTCGATAAGACCATAAATTTTTGAATGTATTGGATCATAAAACTCTTTGTTGTTAACAATACCGGAAACTTCATCGATAATATCATTATTAACTAATATTGAACCGATAAGAGCTTGTTCAGCCTCTATGTTAGAGGGAAGATCTCCTTTTTTAGTATTAATCGAATTATCTATCCTAAGTTTCTCCATGAATAAATTTCATCCTACTTTAATGAAAATTCATTTAAATATAAAAGTTATTAACCTTTTTTTCTTGCTGTGGAGAAGTGTTTAAGATTATTTTGACTCTTTTTTTTCAACTAAAACATGTAATTCTGTTACTAGATCAGAATATAAATTAATTAAAAGTGAAAATTTTCCAACCTTATTAATTTCTTGTTTTAAATCAATCTGTGATGGATGTATGGTTTCCTTAAAATTTTCTAGAAAGTACTTTGATATTTCCCTTGGCTTTATAGAGGCAAATAATTCCCCATTTTCCTTAGTTTCTTTTTTAAAAATTAACTTTTTATTCTTTATTTTTTCAAGGACTTTTTTTGCTCCTTTTTTTTGTTCAATATTTTTTTTGTTAATTTCATCTTTCTTTTTGTTAACAAAATCAACATTAGCTTTATCAGCCCTTAAAGCCTTCCCTTTTTTTAGAAGAAAATTTCTTCCATATCCATCTCTAACATTAACTATCTCTCCAATTTTACCTAAATTTCTAATATCTTCTAAAAGTATTATTTGCATTTAAACAAGCCCCAGAATTTTTGCTCTTTTGATCGCAGTAGAAAGCTGTCTTTGTTTATTTTGAGAAATAGAAGTTATTCGAGATGGTAAAATTTTTCCAGTGTCAGAAACATACTTTCTTAGAAGTTTAATATTTTTGTAATCAACTATAGGTGCGTTTTTTATAGACAAAGGACAATTTTTTTTAAAGCCTATATCTGGTTTTTGAAAAAGACTTAACTTTTTTTGGTTTCCGTATCCTTTTTTTTTCTTCTTTTTATCTCTTCTCATAATTTAAATTATTTTTACTAAAATACTCTTTCGTTAAATCTAACTTGTGATATTTAACTGTTAAATACCTTATTACATTGTTCTCTACCGAAAGTTTCTTTTCCACATCTTTAACTGCATTTTCTTTAGATTCGAATTTAAAATGGACAAAAATTCCTTTTCTATTATTTTTAATTTTTGTTGCTAAGTTTAATAATCCCCATTTTTCAGTTTTAAGGATTTTTCCTGATTTATTTATAATATCGGAATATTTTTCTACTAAATTATCAACTTCTTTGTCAGAAAGGTCCTGTTTTCCTATAAATGTATGTTCGTAAAAAGCCATTTTGTTATTAAATTAATCGTTTTAAAAACGGTCTTATACTATTTAAAAATTGTTTGTACAATAGTAATAATAGTGTTTAATCGCTTTAATAATTAATAATATGAAAGCATTAATATTTCCAGGACAGGGCTCTCAGTCTGTAGGAATGGGTAGCGCTTTGTACAAAACTTTTGATTTAGTTAAAAAAGTTTTCAAGCAAGCAGATGAAAAACTAAATTATCCAATTTCTAAAATTATTTTAGAAGGCCCCGAAAATGAATTAAAATTAACAAAAAATACCCAGCCTGCAATTCTAACCATCAGTACTTCAATTTTTAAACTAATTACGGAAGAATTTAATATACAAATAAAAAAAAATGTTAAATATTTTGCTGGACATTCTTTAGGGGAATATAGTGCTTTAGTTTCATCTGAATCTTTAGATTTTGTAGATGCAGTTTATCTTTTAAATGAGAGAGGAAAAGCAATGCAAGATGCTGTTCCAGAGGGAAAGGGAGCTATGTTAGCAGTTATGGGTGTAAAGTCAGATGAGCTGACCCGATATATTGGCGAAATTGGAAAAGACAAAGGACCCTGCGAAATAGCAAATGATAATTCTGGTAGTCAAATTATTTTGAGTGGGGACAAAAGAGCAATTAATGAAATTAATAAAATTTTAAAAGATAATAAAAAAAAATCGATTTTTTTACCGGTTAGTGCTCCCTTTCATTGTTCTTTAATGAAACCAGCTGCTGAAATTATGAAAGAAAAAATTAATAAAACTAACTTTAAAGACTCTTCCATCGACATAGTAAGTAATGTTACAGCTCAATCAACCAAAAATTCTAAAGAAATCAAAAATTTACTTGTTGATCAAATTGTTTCAAAAGTTAGATGGAGAGAAAGTGTTGACTTTATGATAAATAACGGTGTAAACGAATTTATAGAAATAGGACCAGGAAAGGTATTATCTGGACTAGTGAAAAGAATCAGTGACAAAGTTTCGTCTAAAAGTATAAATACAATAGAGGATATCAAAGGTCTTAAATGATTAATTTTAAAAATAAAAAAATTTTAATAACAGGTGCAACAGGAGGTATAGGTGGGGCACTTGTTAAAAAATTTGTTTCACTTGGCGGAGATGTACTAGGTACTGGGACTAATGTTGAGAAATTGAATTTAATAAAAAAAGAAAATACAAACCTAAAAGTTAAAAAATTTGACATATCGGAACATTCAAAAATTGAGGAGTTTATTGAAAATGTTTCACTTGAATTAGGTGGGTTAGACATAATTGTAAATAATGCAGGTATTAATGCAGATAATTTATCATTAAGAATGAAAGACGAGGAATGGAAAAAAGTAATTGATTTAAATTTAACCTCTACTTTTTTATTATCAAAATACGCTATCAAAAAAATGTTAAAAAATAAATTTGGAAGAGTGGTAAATATAACATCAATAGTAGGCCATACTGGAAATCTGGGCCAAGCAAACTATTCGGCTTCCAAAGCAGGAATTGTTGGCATGTCAAAAAGTTTAGCTATTGAGTATGCAAAAAAAAATATAACAATTAATTGTGTATCACCTGGTTTTATAGTTTCAGATATGACCATGAATATTGCTGACAAAGTTAAATTATATTTAACTTCTAGAATTCCAATGGGAAAATTAGGAACTGGCGAGGATGTATCAAACTGTGTAGCCTTTCTATCCTCAGAAATGGCATCCTACGTTACAGGAGAAACAATACATGTTAATGGCGGTATGTATATGTCTTGACAAAGAAAAAAAATAATTTAATAACGAATTTAAAGAAAAATCAAAAAAAAGGAATTAAATGTCAAAAGATGTAGCCGGAGCAGTTAAAAGAATAGTAGTCGATCATTTGGGAGTCGAAGAATCAAAAGTAACGGAAGAAGCAAGTTTTATAGATGATCTTGGCGCTGATAGCCTAGATACAGTAGAATTAGTTATGGCTTTCGAAGAAGAATTTGGTTCTGAGATTTCAGATAATGAAGCTGAAAAAATTTTAACAGTAGGGGATGCTATAAAATTTATTGAAAGCAAATCTAAATAAATTAAACGTCCTACGCCCATATGAACAACTTAAGTAGTAAACCTCTTATGCTTGTTTTATCTTCCCCATCAGGCGCTGGAAAAACTACGCTTTCAAAAAAAATACAACAATCAGATAATTCTTTTAAAATTTCAGTTTCACATACTACTAGAAAAGCCAGACCTAACGAGGTAGATGGGGTTGATTATCACTTCATTGACGAAAAAAAATTTAAAAACTTGCTTAATGAGGATGCGTTTTATGAACACTCAAGAATTTTTGGAAATTACTACGGAACTTCCAAATCTTCTGTAGATACAATTGTTAAGAGTAATTGTAATGTTTTGTTTGATATTGATTGGGTGGGAGCTAAGCAGCTGAGTAATTTTAAGGAATTAAATCTAGTTAAAATATTTATATTACCTCCAAGTAAGGAGGAATTAAAAAAAAGGCTGATAGCAAGAAATCAAGATGGAGTAGACTCAATCAAAGATAGACTTTTAGCCTATTCCGAAGACATCAAACATTCAAATGAGTATGATTACGTTATTGTAAATGATAATGTTGATAATTGTTTTAAAGAAATAAAGAAAATAATATCTGCCCACTTAAATACTTAGATAAATCAAAAAGATTTTTCATAATATTCAGTTAGTTTGTAATAATCGTTATTAGATAACTCAGAAGGTCTTAGTTTTAGATTAATTTTTAATTTTTTTGCTACATCCTTATATTCTGAAAAAATTTTTGAGAATGGTTTATTAATCATTTTTCTTTTATTAGAAAAAAAAACGTTTGTGATTTTTTCAAGATTTTTAATATTTTTAATTTTATGTTTTATTTTAGTTTTAGGTTCAAATACTATAATTTTTGAGTCCACATCTGGTCTTGGAAAAAAACAATTTCTTGAAATCTTGAAGCTATTAACCACATCTAATCGAAAGTTCGTCAAAATGGCAATTCTACCATATTCTCTTGTTTTTGATTTTGCTAAAATCCTATTAGCTACTTCCTCTTGAAACATAAATATTATTTTTTTGAAAAAAGGGGGCCAGGTTTTTAAGTTTATAAATTTAACTAAAATTTGTGTAGAAATATTATAAGGCAAGTTTCCTAAAATAATTGTATTTTCAAATAAAGAATTATTTAAATCATATTTAAGAATATCTTCATTATAGATTTCTAAATTATTTTCACTTTTAAACTTCTCTTTTAATAATTCATATAATCTTAGATCTTTTTCAACAAGCACGATTTTTTTGGGTTTCTCTTTAACAATAAATTCAGTTAAGTTTCCTGATCCAGGACCAATTTCAAAAATTGTTTGATTTTTTAAATCATCTAACTTTATAATTTTTTTTATTATGTTTTTATCTGTTAAAAAATGCTGTCCTAAAGATTTTTTAAGCAGTAGCATTCTTATTTTTTAAAAAAATTTATTGCTTGTATCAAACTTCCTGGATTTGCCATATTTTTTTTAATTAGGTCTTTGCCAGTTCCATGATCGGGGGAGACTCTTATTAAAGGAAGGCCAAGTGTAATGTTTATTGCATCAAATTTAAATAAAGCTTTAAATGGGGATAATACTTGATCATGATACATACCTACAAGTACATGAAAACCTTTCTTTTTATAATTTAAAAAAGCAGTATCAGGAGAAATAGGACCCTCAACCAATATTCGTTTTTTTTTGGAGTTTTTAATAGCTGGAATAATAATAGTATTTTCTTCGGAATTTTTTCTTAATTCATTATTGTGTGGATTTAAACCTATAACACCAATTTTTGGTTTAATTTTAAATTTTTTTATAAAAAATTTATTTATAGTGATTAATTTGTCTATTATTTTTTTTTTAGATATTTGACGAGCAACTGTTTTAATTTTTATATGCGTGGTAACTGGAGATACAGAAAGATTTTTATTATAAATAAGCATAGTTTCTTTCCCTAATACGCCTAACTTTTTTGCTAAAAATTCAGTAACACCAAAGCTTTTATTTTTAAAAATTTCTTTTTTATCAATTGGGCAATTAATAAAACCAACAATCTTCTTTTCTTTTGCCAGATACGAACAAATATTTAGAGATTTAATAATGTACTTTGATTTATATTTTATAGGAGTATTAAAAGGACTCTTGAATCTTAAAGGAACATCATAAACTAACAATTGTTTTTTAAAATTTTGTTTATCAATATTTTTTAACTTCCCTAATTTTATTGAAATTTTTAAAGCTCTAAGCTGTTGTTTGATTAAATTATAATTTCCAACAATAAAAATATCCAGATTTTTAAAAAGAATTTTTTTTTTCCATGCTTTTGCTATTATTTCTGAGTTGATACTATCAGGGTCTCCAGCGGCAATTGCAATTATCTTTTTCATAAAAAATTAACTTGCGTTGTTCTTTCTAAATTAGAAAAATGGGAATTAGAGAACATTTGTAATTTTTTTTGTTTTTCGATTTTCACTATCCTATTTTTTATTTCTTGAATATTTTTTTCAAACACTTTTTCACCCATTTTTTTATAAATTACTATAGTATTTTCAAAAAATATTGGTTTACTTAATTCATCTGTTTTTAAATTTTTAATATTATCATTAATTTTTTTTGATAATTTTTTTTCATCTACCCAGCCTATATTACCTCCATATTCTGCAGATTGAGATATACTAAATTTTTTTGCTGTATTTTCAAAACCCTCTTTCTTTATATTATTAATAACTTTGTCTACTGTAATCTCAGTTCCTTCTTTAGGTATTTCTATTTCAGATAATAAAAATTTTCTATTTGACTCCAATCTTTCTAATTCAGAATTTATTTTCTCTTCCACCTCTGACATGTTTAGGGATATTTTATTTTTATATAGTTCAAAAATAAGGGTATTCCACTTCAAATCAATCTCAAACCTTTTAGCGAGATTTGAATAACTTAAATTATGATTTTCCATTAGTATTTTAAGACCATTTTTATCTAAACCTAGATTTTGAGATGTATTTAAAATGAGTTTTTCAAGATCCTTTTGATTGTAATTTTCTATATTGTACTTTGTAATTTCCATCTCTTTTATTTTTCTTTTAATCAGAGATTGTACTGCTATTTTTTTTATTTGTTCTTTATTTTGTTCATTAATTTTATTTTTTGATATAATTGAAATTAATTTCATTTCTTTAACAAGATCTAAATAAGTAATAGGTGTATTTCCCACTGAGATAATTACAGAATTATCTATATTGGAATACGCAGATGTATTAGAGAATAAAAAAAAAAGAAGAAATATATACTTTATAACGGTATTATTTTTCATTTATTTTACTTTAGGGGAAAAGACATCGCCCAAGGGTATTAATGATATTTTGAACATTAAAGTGTCAGAATGCTGAATATCCCTATCCTCATAGAATTTTCTTCTGAAAACTACACCTGCTCTCAAACAGTCATTCAAGTAGTCATATGCCAAACTGTAAAATTCAGTAGATTCAGTTTCAAGGTTTCTCCTAAAATCAAATTTAAATTCATTAGCATCATCAAGCATTATTTTTACATCTGACTTAACATAATTTGTTGTTCCAATATGATTACTTTCCTCTAAATAATTTAAATTAAAACTCGCATTACCTAGTATCAAATTTAGTCCTAAATCATTATAGTTTATGTCATTAAGGTTATGATCTATAGAAAATTCATTCGTTAGTTTTAAATTCTCACTTAATTTTAAAAATCCTTCACCAACTATATCTGATGTTTTTTGATGCAATGAACTTCTTAAAGGTATATCCTCATTTTTTTCAACAGTATAAACTTGACCCATAGAAAGAGAATAATTTTCTTCCCCAGGAGTATCATTCATAATATCGTTATTAGAAAACTCAAAACCTAATGCTAAACTTGTTCCTTTTTCTATAACATCTACTTGTGAATTTTTGTTTAATGAGAAAAGATTAGAATATGATAATTTTAGATCATCGTCCTGAATATTTCTCATGTGGCCAGGAGCAAATCTTAGTGACATTTTGGGAGTAAGGAAATTTAATTTATTTTTTTCCTCAATTTTTTTTGTTAAAGGTAAACTGACATTATAAGATAACGCTCCAGCGATCTCTGAATTCAAACCATCCTGTTTGTATTGTGATGCATTAGCCTCATAATTTACAGTTTTTATAAGTCCTTTAAATTCACTCTGAACACCTCTAAAATTCGAGGGCCTTGAATTCCAATTTATATCGTTAACCCACATTTTTGTTGTTTGGTTAACATTTATATTTTTTACATACGCATTACTAAAAATATCTACCAAACCAATTCTTTCATCAGCAAGAAGATCACGTTGGAAAGATAGGTTTGGTAAAATATACTCATACCTTGATCTGTCAGTTTTTTTTAGATCTTCATACATTGTTCCTGTTAATCCAATATAATTTTTATCATCTTGAAATTCATAGTTTATGTTGCTTGTAAGAATATTTTGATCTGGATCCACCAGGGCAGTTTCTATTTCATGCACTTCTAAGTATGTTGGATTTGAAACTCTTTGCAAATTTATTTCTAGATTATTAAAATATTCATCGCTTTCACTAAAATCTACATTTAGCTTAGAAAAAAAGTGGGTCCTTGATCCAGGTAATTTTATATTAGAAGTATTCTTATAGCCTTTTGTGAAACTTGTATCTACAATTAAAGATGCATTTTTAAATGCTTGTCTGTACTCATTTAATAGTAAAATATTTTCTTTAGCATATAATTTTGGAGTAATAGTCATATCTCTATTTTTTGACATTGCCCAAAAGTATGGGACAGTCGAGCCAAAACCTACCATTGAATTATCCGAAAAACTCGGGATTAAAAATCCAGATTGCCTTTTTACAGTGGGATCTGGATGAAAAAATTTTGGGAAGTAAAAAACTGGAAAATCATAAATTTTCATTACTGCATTTTTGTAATAAATAGTTTTTTTTGCATTGTTATGCTCAATTTGTTGAGCTTTAATAATCCAAGGAGGACATTTCTCTCCTTCTCTTTTTTTACATGATGTAAATACACCTTTTTCGAAAATAGTATTTTCTTTGCCTATAGTAGCACTATTTGCATAAAATCTCGGTTCATTTCTCTCATCAGTTTTAGTTTCTGGATCATTAAAAAAAGATTTTATATCACTTCCAACTATTTTTTTCTTTTTTTCATCTATATAAATTTCTGAGAATAAATATTTATTACTTCTTTTGTCTGTAATTTCTGTTTCTCCTTTTGAAAAAAACATATTTTTAAGTGTTAGATAATTAAACATTTCTACAATAATTTTATTTCCATCAATATCAGTGATAATAGTTTCGTTTTGTGAATATATGATTTTTTTATTATCATCATAAAAAATATCAGTACCTTCAATCTCGTATTTTTCAGAAGTCAAAACTTTTGTGGGACCTTTGGTTTTAACTATTCCTTTTAACTTGTCATATTCTGCCTCGTCTGAGAAAATAATATTTTTCAATTTGTCATATATCTCAACCTCTCCTTTTGCATAGACAGTCTTATTTTCCTTATCTACCTCAACGTTAAGGGCATTAATATTAAACTCTTTCCCATAAGAATTTTGTGAAAAAAGACTCACAAATATTATTAATAAATATTTATAAAAATTACTTTTCATTTATTTGCATCACTCCCACTGAACAAAATAAAGATAACACAATAACAGGTGACCACACAGAAACAAGTAACGGTATTCTTTCAGTAGTGCCCAAAGCAGTTGAAAAGTTTTTAAAATAAAATATCACTACAGAAATTATTATAGCTAATATTAGATAGTATGTGTTTTGTTTTCTTTCATTAGATCCAAGAGTAAAAATTCCTGCTAACAACACCATTACTATAAGAAAAAATGGAAGAGATAAATAAAAGTGTTTTTTCTCTTTTAATAACATGGGATTGTAACCCTTGCTTATCAATTTTTCCATATTTGTTATTAAATTGTAAAAGGACAAAGTATCTAAATTAGAATAAATAGAATTTAACTTTTCTTTATTGAAAGTAGAATTAAACTCTAGTCTTTCAAACTCTTCTTTTTTACTCTCTTTTAAGAAATTTATTTTAAATCCATTTTGCACAATCCATGGATTATTTGATATATCTGCCTGAACAGCTTCTATTCTTTCTATTAATACATTTTCTTCATTAAACTTGTAAATAGATACATTTGATAATAAATCACCCTCTATTCTTTGTGATTTAATAATATTTATTTTTTTTCCGTTTTTTTCTCTAATCCAAATACCATTTGTATTAATAGACGCCAGATGAGATTTATCTAGATCGTATTTTCCTTTTATATCTTCGTAATATTTGACAACTATAGACGTCACAGGATTAATTGCAAATAAAGTTACAGCAGAAATAAACACGGCTGTGAAAGAGAATAAAATTAAAAAGCTTACATTTGATACTCCAAAAGTTTTTAAAGATAAAATGTCCCTATTATTTTTTAATTTAATAAATACCCAAACTGATGAAAGGAATAAAATAAATGGCAGCATATTAATAACTATACTTGGTATTATCATTAGGGATAATGTTATTGGTAAAACTATTCCTACATCATAGTTTTTAAAATAATTAATCTCTTCAAATAAATTTAATATTAATCCAAGACAGCAAAAAATAAGTATTACATTTAAAAAAGTTTTTAAAAACTCTCCAACTAAATATTTATTAATTACAAAACTATTCATTTTTATTTTTTCAAATTCTCATAATAAAATTTTTTAATTAAAATTAGATATAATATCGGAATAGAAGCAAGAGGAAGTAGATAATATATATAACTGTAAGTATAGGATTTTCCAGAATATCTGACTAGAATTTCAGCCATTATAAGAGTTATAAAAGCTAATATAAAATATAAATATTTATAGGCATTTTTTCTTTTGCTTTCATTTCTAGAAATCAGAAGAAAAGAACATAACAAAGCAATACAAGGTATATATAGCGGCATACCGAATCTTCTATTAATCTCTGACAAAGAATCTATTTTGGATTCTGTTTTTGGACAGTTCAATAATTCTACATCAACATTTTTGTTATAAAGACAGTTTATAAGCGTCACTGATGATGTTTCTTGAATTTTTGGTTGAACAATAGATCTGGTCTTCATGCCTTGAAGTAAAAGTCTGGTTTTTTTAAAATTAATTGATTGAATTTCCCTGTCTTTATTTTCTGTTTGAATTACTCCATCTTCTAAAGCTAAATAGCTACCACTTCCTCCTCCTTTTTCAATTTTTCCCTTGTTTGCATAAATTGTCATGTTGCTAGCATCTTTTGAAGACTCTAAACCTTTCAGTATTTGATTATCATCTCTTATAAAAATATTTTTCATTAAATTGTTTTTATCTTTTTCTTGAACGTAAATGGTTAAACCTTCAACCGTATCATTAAATTGATTTGTTTTAATTATGCTAGATATAAAATCTAGATTAGAGTCTCTAATTAGTGCTCTTGAATAATTTAAAACTTTCGGATTTATAGCTGCAGCAAAAACTAGCTGAAGAATTGTCACCAGTACTGAAACTTTTATAAAGAAATTTACAACCTCCATTTTGTTCAGACCAGTTGTCCATAAAATCATAAGCTCGCTTTCATCATCGAACTTTAATATTGTTAAAAAGAGAGCCAATAAAAATGAAAGCGGAATAAATTTTGTTAAGATTTTAGGTATATTTAGGATTGAATAATTAAGATAAACAGATACCGCGTGACCATCATCTACTATAAGGTCTAAATAGTTTACAGCCTGAACTGTCCATACAATTATGCTAAATGTGAACAATACTATGAAAAAATACTTGATTAATTCTCTAAAAAAGTAGCTATAAATTTTATTGCTAAACATTGTTATTATTTTTGTATATAATTAAAGCAAGTTATAAAGAATTTCAATCTTAGGTTGACCAAATGATAAATTTTAATAGTAAATTTGACTTAAAAGCACCAAATATAGGTTTTTTTATATCAAATGATCTTAAATTTAAAGCAGACCAATCTGTACCTCAATCAGTAGCATCAAAAATAAATGTTTTTTTAAAAAAACAACTTAAAGATAACAAAAAACAAATTTATTCTTTCGACATTTCAGAAAGTCAAAAATGTTTTTTAATAGTAATTAAAAAAGATTTAGACACTTATGAAATCAACAGTCTTGGAGCGGCATTAAAATTAAATTTAAAATTTGATAAAAATATTAAAAACATCAATATTCTTGGAACTTCTGTTTCTGATAAAATTATAACTGAGTTTGCTTATGGTTATGAGCTTAAAAGTTACACTTTTAATAAGTATAAGTCGAAAAAAAATGACTTAGAGCAATCAATTAATTTTTCAGTTAAGAATGAAAAACTTATAAAATCAAAATATAAAAATTATTCTTCAATAAAAGAGGGTGTATTCTTAGCAAGAGACCTTGTATCTGAGCCGCCAAACGTTTTGAATCCAAAAAAGTATACCGAAGAAATTTCTAAGTTAAAAAAACTAGGCTTGAAAGTTGAAATTTTAAACGAAAAGCAGATGAAAAAACTTGGAATGAATTCATTACTTGGAGTTGGCCAAGGAAGTGAAAATGAGTCTTTCATGGTTATTATTAAATGGAATGGAGCTAAATCAAATTTTGGTAAGCCTCTTGCTTTTGTTGGAAAAGGAGTTTGTTTTGATACTGGTGGGATATCTCTAAAACCAGCAAGATTTATGGAAGAAATGAAATATGATATGGGTGGTTCAGCAGTGGTAGTCGGTTTAATGAAATCATTAGCATTAAGAAAGGCAAAAGTTAATGCTATTGGAGTTGTTGGTTTAGTTGAAAATATGCCTGATGGAAACGCACAAAGACCTGGCGACATAGTCAAATCTTATTCTGGCAAAACAATTGAAGTACTTAATACTGATGCAGAAGGAAGACTGGTATTAGCTGATGCTTTAACTTATACAGAAAAAAAGTTTAATCCTAAATTCATCATCGACTTAGCAACTTTAACTGGAGCAATTATAATGGCCTTAGGAGAAGAATACGCAGGATTGTTTTCGAACAACGACAAAATATCAAAAGAGTTATACGAAATTGGAAATGATATAAACGAAAAAGTTTTGAGACTTCCTCTCCATAAAAATTACGACAAGTTAATGAATTCCGCATATGCTGATGTACAAAATATTAATTATGCCGGTGGAGCTGGTTCAATTACAGCTGCACAATTTTTACAAAGATTTATAATCAAAAATACTCCATGGGTACACCTAGATATAGCCGGTATGGCTTTTTCTAAAAAAGCGGCAAGTTTAAATTCTGGTGGCGCAACAGGTTTTGGTGTTAGATTATTGAATGATTTAGTTAAAAAACATTACGAATAATATTTATGATTCAACAAACCCTGTCTATTATAAAACCAGATGCAGTAGAAAGAAATTTAGTAGATAAAATAAAGGAAAAATTTTCACAAAATAATTTACTTATAAAAAAACAGAAAAAAATTCAAATTTCAAAAGACGAAGCAGCAGAGTTTTATAAAGTTCATCAAACGAAACCTTTCTATGAAAAGTTGTGTAATTACTTATCCTCAGGACCTATTGTTGTTATGATTTTAGAGGGAGAGAATGCTATTGAGGAAAACAGACGATTAATGGGCGCAACTGATCCTAAAAATGCAGAGAAAGGCACAATAAGAAAAGATTTTGGGATATCAATTGACAAAAACTCAGTACATGGATCAGACTCAGAAGATAATGCCAAAAAAGAAATAAATTTTTTTTTTAAAAACTAGTGTGTAGAGTATATTTTTCTAATAGCTATAGAGTAGGCTTTATATTCTTCGATTTGGACTCTTTTTTTTAATTTTTCTGGGTTATCAGTTGTTTTTATCGAGACTCTTTTTTTTATAATAATTCTTCCATTATCTAATTTCTCGTCAACATAATGCACAGTACATCCAGTAAGTTTTTCTTTATCACTAAGTGCACGTTTAAATGTATTCAGGCCTTTGTATTTAGGCAGAAGAGAAGGGTGAATATTAATGATTTTTCCCTTAAAATTTCTTATGAAGCTTTTTGAAAGTATTCTCATAAAACCGGCAAGACAAATTAGCTTTATTTTTCTGCCTATTATTTCTTTTTCAGCAATCTGTTCAAATTTTTTTTTATTTACCTCTAAAACAATGTGAGGTATTGAAAACTTTTTGGCAAAACAAATTCCTTTAGCATCTTTTTTATTTGATATTATTAAATTTATATTAATAGGAAAATTATAGTCTCTTGAACTTTTTATAATCGATCTAAGATTAGTTCCAGATCCAGATATAAATACACAAGCCTTTTTTTTTACCATTTAATTTTTTTTGTCAAATTTAATTTTTTTGAAGATTTAGAAATAAAACCAATTTCATACGGTTTAAATTTTTTATCAAAATATCGGCTCACTTCAGATATTTTTTTTCTATTTGTAATAAGGCAAAAACCAACACCACAATTAAATGTTTTTAGCATTTCCATATCACTAATATTTTTCTTTTTAAGCCAGCTGAATATTTTCATAGTTTTTATTTTAGACAAATCAATATTAACTGTTAAATTATTTGGAACAGATCTTGTTATATTATATATACCACCGCCAGTTATATTTGCAGAAGAGTTTATTAAATTTTTATCTACAAGCCTCAAAATTTCATTAGTATAGATTTTGGTTGGGCGTAATAATTCCTCTTTTAAAAAATTATCTACTTTAGAATTTTTTAAAACTTTTCTAACCAGAGAATAACCATTAGAGTGGAGACCGCTAGAAGGTATAGCTAAAATTACATCCTTATTTTTTACTTTATTTTTACCTATAAGTTTTTTTCTTGAAAGGATGCCTACTGAAAATCCAGCTAAATCAAATTTGTTTTTTCCGTATGTACCTGGCATTTCAGCTGTTTCTCCTCCCGCTAATATACAGTCTGAAATTTTACATCCATTAATTATACCTTTAATTACTTTTTTCATTTTACTGAGATTTATTTTTTCTGTTGCTATATAATCTAAAAAGAAAAGAGGTTTAGCTCCCTGTACAATCAAATCATTAACGCACATTGCTACTAAATCTATACCTATGGTATCAAATTTTTTAAATCTATTTGCAATTTCTATTTTTGTTCCAATACCATCGGTACTTGCAACTATTATTGGGTCTTTAAATTTAAATTGTTTAAAATCAAATACGGAAGCGAAACTACCAATATTACTTTTGTTAAGTTTATTTAATTTTTTTTTAAATACTAGTTTAGAGTATTTTCCAATATATTTTGTAAATTTATCAGCAGTTTCGATGTTTACACCACTTTTTTTGTAACTATTTTTTGTTTTTTTCATGAATAAAATGTTAATTAGATAGCTATGAAAAAAATTATTTTTTTCTCTTTGATAATATTATTTTTTATAAAAACTCAAAACGTTTTCAGTGATATAGGCACTTTTACTGTTGATAATATCAAAGTTACAGGAAAAATAACTGACCAGAACTACAGAAACAAGTATTTGAGAGTTGGTTTGAGAAACGCCTTTCAAAAATTAATTATCAGTATAATTGGAAAAGAAAATCAAAAAGAGTTGCTTAGTACCGACTCAAAAACAATCAAGTCACTGACTTCACATTACAGAATTACAGAGGAAGAAATATTAGAAAATGAATATAATCTTCAATTAAGTGTCACATTTGATAGAGATTTGGTTAGTAGGTTTTTACTAAACAGAAATATTTCTTATTCAGAAATCAAAAATCTAGAAATGATTGTTTATCCAATAATGATAAAAAATTCACAATTAGAAGTATTTTCACAAAACAAATTCTTCGAGGCATGGAACAATGAAGAATATTTCGAAAATATAAATTTTGTATTACCCATAGAGAATCTCGATGATATTGATTTCGTAAAAAGAAACTTAAATAAACTTGAGGAAATGGATCTATCAAGACTTGTTGATAATTACGAAATTAAAAATAGCACTATTTTAATTCTCAGATATGATAAAAAAATATTAAATGTTTTTTTAAAAACTAATTTAGAGGGCGTAAAAAAGTCTAAAAAGATTGATTTTAAGCTTGAAGATTTGGAAAACAAACAGGTTATAAACGGTATTATAAGAAATTTGCAATATTATATTAATGAATTGTGGAAAGAAGAAAATCTTATAGATATTGCAGCACCTTCATACCTTACGATTAATACTAAAATCAATGATTTGGCCTCCCTAAAAAAAATAATTGATAAAATCAAAAATATTAGTTTAATAAATAATTATAGCGTTGAAGAACTGGATAATAATTCAGCTAAAATAAAAATTAAATTTTTTGGTAAAATTAAAAACTTACAAAATAGTTTTATTGATAATGGTTTTGATTTTAAAATTTCAAATAACGAATGGTTTGTACAAATAGTAAGCTAAGATGTCTGAGCAATTAATATTTAATTTTCCTTTTAAAAAAAGCTATTCTAGCCAAGATTTTTATGTTGCTAGAAATAATTTTAACGCTTTTAAATTAATTGAAAGTTGGCCCAAATGGTCAAGTAGGTTCGTAAATATATTTGGACCTAAAGGTTGTGGGAAAACTCATCTTGCAAACATATTGATGAGTAAAATTCAATGTATATTGATACCAGCTGAAAAAATTGACGAAAAAATTCTATCAGAATATAAAACCAAAGAATGTTTAATAATAGATGATTTTAAAAAAAACATAAATGAAGGACTTCTTTATTCTATAATCAATATGGCTTATCAAGATAATAAATATTTAATTATTAGCTCACCAATTTCATTGAAAAAATTTAAAATAGATTTAAAAGATTTAAATTCTAGATTTACAAGCTTTATAGATATTGGAATTGATTTACCAACTGATGATTTACTTAGAGTAATTTTAACAAAACATTTTTCTGACAAACAAATTCAAATTAGTCGTAAAAATATTGAATATATTTTAAAAAATATTGAAAGATCTTATGAGAAAGTAAGTCTATTTGCAGATTCAATCGATAATTTATCTTTAACTAAGGCGAAACCAATAAATTTACAATTAATTAAAAAAGTTTTAGAAAAATTAAATTAATAAAAATTTATGAATAAATATAGAACTCATAATTGTTCAGAATTGACAGAAAAAGATGTTGGAAAAATCATAAAACTTTCTGGCTGGATACATAGAAAACGAGATCACGGAAATCTTCTATTTGTAGATATAAGGGACCATTTTGGCATAACACAATGCGTTATCGATACTAAAGATAAAAACTTTAAGATCTTAGAAAAAATAAAACCCGAGTCCGTTATTTTGGTGAATGGAACTGTTGTTAAAAGATCTGCAGAAACACAAAATAAAGATCTTAAAACTGGATTAATAGAAGTAAAAATTAAGTCATTTGAAATTTTGTCATCAGCAAAAGAATTACCAATGCCTGTTTTTGGCGAACAAGACTATCCAGAAGAAACAAGGTTAAAATATAGGTTTATCGATTTAAGACGAAAAGAGATGCATGAAAATATTAAACTTCGTTCTGAAGTAATTTCATTTATAAGAAAAAAGATGATTGAAAATAACTTTTTAGAATTTCAAACGCCAATTTTAACAGCATCTAGTCCTGAAGGAGCAAGGGATTTTCTGGTACCTAGTCGTGTTCATCCAGGAAAATTTTATGCATTACCTCAGGCTCCACAGCAGTTCAAACAGATGATCATGATAGCAGGTTTTGATAGATACTTCCAAATAGCTCCATGTTTTAGAGATGAAGATGGAAGAGCTGATCGAAGCCCAGGTGAACATTATCAATTAGATTTAGAAATGTCTTTTGTGGAACAAGAGGATGTATTCAAGGCAGTTGAGCCAATATTTTATGATCTTTTTTCCAAGTTCGGAAAAGGAAAAAAAATAAATAAACATCCGTTTCCGAAAATTACTTATAAAGATTCATTAGAAAAATATGGTACAGACAAGCCTGACCTTAGAAATCCTATAGAGTTAATTAATGTTACTAAAATTTTCAACTCAGAGGAAGTTAAACTTAAAATTTTTAAACAAATAATAGCAAAAAAAGGAATAGTAAAAGCTATACCCGTAAAAAACACTCATTCTCAGCCTAGAAGTTTCTTTGACAATTTAAATAATTGGGCGATAAAAGAGGGGGCAAGCGGTTTAGCTTACATCACATTTGAAAGTGCTAAAGGCAAAAAAGTGGAGGGAAAAGGCCCTATTGCTAAATTTTTTTCTGAAAAAGCAACTTTAGATCTTATGAAAGCATGTAATATAACAGAAAAGGACTCAGTTTTTTTCGTTTGCAACCAGGCTTCAGAGGCTCATAGATTTGCTGGAATTGCTAGGCAGAAAATTGCAGAGGAATTAAAACTTATTGATAAAAACAAATTTAGTTTTTGTTGGATTGTTGATTTCCCCATGTACCATTATGATGAGAAAGAAAAAAAAATAGATTTTAGCCACAATCCTTTCTCTATGCCACAAATTGATATAAAAAAGTTTGATGAATCTGATCCACTTGAAATTTTAGCTCACCAATATGATCTTGTATGTAATGGATATGAGTTGTCCTCAGGAGCGATAAGAAATCATATTCCCGAGTATCTATTTAAAGTTTTTAGTAAAGTGGGATATTCAAAAGATATGGTCGAGAAGAACTTCTCTGGAATGATTAAAGCGCTATCTTATGGTGCACCACCCCACGGAGGTATGGCTCCAGGACTAGATAGAATTGTAATGCTTTTAGCAGATCAAAAAAATATTAGGGAGGTCACTTTGTTTCCGCTTAACCAAAATGCACAAGATCTTTTAATGGATGCTCCATCAGAAATAAGTGAAAAACAGCTTAAAGAACTACAAATCAAAACAATAAAAAAAACCTAGTTAACTTTTACTTTTTAAATTAATTCTGACGTCGCTTAGGTCAACTAACTTTTCCTCATAGTTGCTTCTAATAAAACCTTTGCTTGTAATGTTTTTAACAATTTTTAAAAATTGATCGTCCTTATCACCGTCTTTTTGCGTGGACGTGCTGCTTATGCTAGGGGTATGCGCCATTTCTTCTTTTCCTAAATAAGAAATTGCTAACTCTCTGAATATATAGTCTAAAATTGATGTAGCACTTAAAATTCTATCGTTGCCATATACCTTGCCAGACGGTTCGAATTTTGTGTCTATGAATGCATCGACAAACTCTTCTAGTGGTACTCCATACTGCAGTCCTAAAGAGATAGCTATTGCAAAATTATTCATTAAAGCTTTAACTAACTCACCTTCTTTGTTGGTATCAATGAAAATTTCTCCAATTTTCCCATCATCATACTCTCCAGTATGTAAATAAACTTTGTGATCGGCAATAGTAGCTTTCTGAATATATCCTTTTCGTCTATCAGGCATCTGAAATCTTTTGCCTGGGTTTTTTGTCTTATATTCACTGCTAGTTTTTAAAGTTTCGTTGATGATTTTAGATTTTATTTTATCTTTTTCATGAGGATTTGATTTATGATTAATTTTTATATCATCTTTTAAATCAAATTTTTTAATTTTTTTATCACTGCTATTAGCTTTTTTTGTTTTCCTGTTATTAACTGTGACATCAATAATTTCTACCTTACCGTCTTTTCTGCTATCAATATCTGATAAAGCTTTTTCGTTAATCTCATCTAGTTCATGTATTATTTTAAAAGTACAGGTATAATTGGTTTCTACTAAAAATTTTGACATAATTATTCCTTAAAGTTTGTTGAAAGTAACTGTTTTTTAGATATATACGATATTTTACTAGTGTCCATGTTATTATGATACAATTATTAATTGTGTGGATTTAAAATAAATTAGAAAAAAATGATAAAACAAATTTTTACCTGGTGGAATTCCCAAACTTTTGGAACTTTTTTTTATACAGTTTTTTTTGGCAAATTAGTTGGAAAAGACGAATTTGGTAATAAATATTATGAAAGTAAAAAAGGAAAAAGGTGGGTTATTTATAATGGAGAAATAAACGCCTCAAAAATAACCTCTGACTGGTTTTCGTGGATTCATCATATTACAAACAATTTGCCATCAGACAGGAAGCAAAAAAAATATTCTTGGCAAAAACCTCACAAAGATAACAAAACAGGCACACGAGAGTCATACAAACCCAATACAATTGATAAAAAAGCCAAAGATTTTAAGAAATATGAAACCTGGAAGCCCTAAATTATTTATACTTTTTGTTATATTTTTTTTAAATATCAGCTTTCTTCAAGCTCAAGAAAAGTTAAAATTAGAAGATTTACAACCAACATTTGAAGAAGAGTCCGATAGTCAAGATATGGACAAAGACCAAGAAGTTTCAACATTAAAGTCTAAGGGAAAGACAAAATCTAAAACCAAGCAAACAATTGTAAAATTAAAAGCGTTAGATAAAATTACAGCAAAAACTTCAGATATTAATATTGTTCTTGGAAAGAAAAAAAGATTTGGTTACTTAGAAATTTTACCAAAAAATTGTAAAAAATCACTAGAAAAAAACAATTCTGGAGTCATAGCTTATTTGCAGGTAAAAGATTTATCAGATAAAAAAGATGAAAAGATTTTTGTTTTTAATGGCTGGACTTTTTCTTCAAGCCCAACATTAAAACCTTTTGATCATCCAGTTTATGATTTGTGGCTTACAGGCTGTGAAAATATATTATGAAATATTCAGATATTACAAAGTTAAAACATTTAGCCCAGGATAAAGTAGCTAGATCTGCAAACCCTGCAGTGGTTAGAAATTCAACGGTTTTTTTTAAAACTATGGCTGAACTTTTAAATAGAGAAAAAGTGGTAAAAAAGGGTTCAAAAGTAGATTTTTATGAATACGGAAGGGCAGGTAGTCAAACAACAATTGCACTTCAAAACTTTATAGCCGAATTGGAATTAGCTCATGCTACTTTTTTAACTTCAACAGGATTTGGAGCCGTTGCATTGGCTATAATGAGCATATGTCGACCAGGTGATGAGATAGTAGTTACAGACGCGGTATATGGTCCAACGCGAATGATTACTTCTAAATTATTAAAGGAATTCAAAATTAAAACTCATTTTTATAATCCAGAAAATCTGAAGAATCTAGAAAGTAAAATAAATAAAAAAACAAAAATGATATTTGTAGAAAATCCAGGTAGTAACACTTTTGAATTCCAAGATCTCAATCATATTATTAAACTTGCTAAAAAGAAGAAAATAATAACAGCAATAGACAATACCTGGGGAACACCTTTCTTCATAAAACCTTTAAAATTAGGATTTGATATGTCAATTTCCTCAGGAACAAAATATTTTTCTGGTCATTCAGATGTTATGTTAGGCAGTTTATCAGTAAATAAAAGTGTATACGAAAAAGTAAAATTTTGTAATAAACTTTTAGGATATAGAGCTTCACCAGATGATGCTTATTTAGTCCTCAGAGGTTTGCGTACACTTGATGTAAGACTTAAGAAACATGAGGAAAATACTAAAAAAATTATTAATTTTTTAAAAAAAGAAAAAAAAATAAAAGAAATTCTTTATCCTTATAAAAGAGGTACAAAAAATTATGAAAATTGGAAAAAATATTATTCTGGTGCTACAGGTTTATTTTCAGTTTTTATTTATAGCAAAAGCAGAAACTCTGTTTTGAAATTTATAGACTCTCTTAAATTATTTGGAATAGGACAGAGCTGGGGCGGTTTCGAAAGCCTAGTTCTTTATCAAAATTATAATATTACAAGGGTACACAAGAAGTACATTAAAGCAAATCACCACATCGTGAGATTTCATGTAGGATTAGAAGACCCGAATGAGTTGATTTTTGATTTAAATCAAGGCCTCAAAAAGATTAAATGAAAAAGAATTTTTTTCCAAATAAACTTGCTTTAGTAACTTTAGTAGCTGCATGTTTTGTAGTAAATGCTTCAATGGGAGTAAGACAAACTTTTGGTTTATTTTCAAATAATTTTGAAGCTGATTGTGGAATTTCAAATACGGAATTTGGTCTTGCTGTGGCATTACATTCTTTAATCTGGGGTATCTTCACTCCTATTTTTGGTAGGTTTGCTGATCAGCACGGAGGAAGTAAAGTAGTTATATTTGGCTTAGTATGTTATGCATTAGGAGCTTTTTCTCTTGGAAACAATCTTAATACAGGCTTATGGTTTCAGCTTAATCTTGGTATGCTGGTTGGTATAGGTTTGGGCGCATGTTCTGGACCAATGTTAGCACCTTTAGCAACCAAACATTTTCCTAACGAAAGTAGAAGCAAAGCAGCAGGATTCGTAACAGCCTTTGGAGGTTTGGGGATGTTTATGTTTCCAGCTTTATCAAATTTTTTAATTATCGAAACAGGCTGGGAAAATACATTCACGGTATTTGGAATTATTTTACTCATAATGTGTATTCCTGCATTTTTTTTAAAAAATCCTGACAATCAAAATATACAAATCAATTTAAAAGATAGTGGTGAAAAAAAAGAAAGTGCATTAAAAGTTTTAAGGAGATCGCTAAAACATAAAGGTTTTCGATTATTAATACTTGGTTTTTTTGTATGCGGATTTCAAATTACCTTAGTTGCTACTCATGTTCCAAGGTATGTTCAAGATAGAGGTTTGGAAGATTGGACAGGATTTGCAATTCTATCATTAATTGGACTTTTCAATATTGTTGGGGTTTTAATTATGGGATATCTAGGTGATAAGTATAGTAAAAAAATGCTTCTAAGCGGTTTGTATTTTTTAAGAGCAATATCCATAGGGTTATTTATATTTTTACCACCTTCTCAAATTTCTGCTTTAGCTTTTGGGGTAACATTTGGGCTTGTTTGGTTAGCAACCGTTCCTGCTACAAATGGTATTGTTGCCCAAATTTTTGGAACAAAAAATATATCAATGTTGTTTGGTATTGTATTTTTAAATCATCAAATAGGATCCTTTTTAGGTGCCTACCTAGGAGGTTTATTTTATGATATTTTTGGAAATTTTGACTATGCTTGGTACTTAGCAATCATATTGTCCTTTGTTGCTACTTTACTACACCTACCAATTGATGAAAAACCTATTAGGCAGGAAGCAACAATCTAAAGTTGTGGATAATTTTTTCATTTGTTTAATTTTGTAATTTTATTAGAGTGTTACTTAGGAGGAAAAAATATGTTTTCAAAAGAACTTAATAAAAAATTAGACAAATATCATTTACTTAAACATCCGTTTTACAAATCGTGGAACGATGGAAAATTAACAAGGGAGATCATCAAGGATTATGCAGAGCAATACTATCAACATGTGAAGGCATTCCCTCGATATATAAGTGCAACACACTCTCTTTGCGAGGATATTGAGAAAAGAAAAATTTTATTAGAAAATTTACAAGATGAGGAAAACAAGGACGCCGATCATCCAAAATTATGGAAAAATTTTGCTTTAGCGATGGGATCGGACTCAGAAAAAATTGAGGATGTCAAACTTGATTGGTTTACTAAAGATATGATTGACAATTTTTTTCATCAAGCAAGATTATCTTATGCAGAAGGATTAGCATCACTATATACTTATGAAAGGCAAATACCAGAAATCGCAGAAACAAAAATTAGAGGCCTTAAAAAATTTTATGGTGTAAACACAAAAGAAGGCTTGGAGTTTTTTGAGGCACATAAAGCTGCTGACATTATTCACAGAACAGAATGTGAAAAATTGTTAGATGGTTTATCTGATGCCGATAAAGAAAAAGCTGAAAAAGCCTCTATATATACTGCTAGATATCTTTGGAATTTTCTCAGCGGAATGACCTCAAAACATAAGCTAGGGGCAGCTGCTTAAATAAAATTGAAAATTTTTAAGCAATAATATATCAAGGGTCCAATGGAGAAGATTAGTTCCAATAGAAGCTTTGGTATACTTTTTTGCATTGTTTTTGCCATAGTGGCTTTGTGGCCTGTCATGAGCGGCGGATCATTAAGAATTTGGCCAATACCAATTTCATTAATTTTTTTAGTTTTAGGTTTGGTTAACTCTAAGTTATTAAACCCTTTGAATTTTGCATGGGTAAAATTTGGAGAACTACTTGGTAGAATTATTGCACCTATTGTTATGGCAATAATTTATTTTATGATTGTAACACCCATTGGTTTATTTATGCGTCTGATAGGAAAAGATTTGCTAAATACTAAATTTTCAAAAGTAAATTCATATTGGATTAAAAGAGACAAAAATATTGGTTCAATGAAAAGGCAATTTTAATGTTAAGTTTTTTGAGAGAATTCTGGGAATTTTTAAAGGAAAGAAAAAAATATTGGTTATTACCAATTATAATTGTTTTGGCACTTTTTGGTATATTGATCGTTCTTAGCCAAGGTTCAGCGGTAGCTCCATTTATTTATACAATTTTTTAAGTGACATCTATTTTAGGCATTTCAGCATTTTATCATGACAGCGCTGCGGCGTTGATCATTGATGGAAAGATTATTTCTGCTGCTCAAGAGGAAAGGTTTTCCAGAAAAAAACATGATCCTAGGTATCCTTATAACGCGATCCAATTTGTTTTAAATTATTCAAACTTAAAATTAAACGAAATAGATTACATAGTTTTTTTTGAAAAACCTTTTTTAAAATTTGAAAGATTGCTTGAAACATATTTAGCTTTTGCACCTAAAGGTTTTGCTTCATTTTCTATGTCGATGCCTATTTGGTTAAGAGAAAAACTTTTTCAAAAGAAATTTTTATTTGATCAACTCAAACAACATGACAAAAATTTTAAAGATATAAACAAAATACATTTTTCAGAGCACCATTATAGTCATGCCGGAAGCGCATTTTATCCCTCTCCTTTCAAAGAAGCTATTATATTGACTTTAGATGGAGTAGGTGAGTGGGCAACGACAACAGTAGCTGTTGGAAAAGAAAATAAGATAAATATGTTGAAAGAAATACATTTTCCTCATTCTATTGGACTACTTTATTCAGCATTTACTTATTACACTGGCTTTAAAGTAAATAGCGGTGAATACAAAGTTATGGGTTTAGCTCCATATGGGGAACCCAAATACAAAGACCTTATTTTGAAAAAACTTATTGATTTAAAAGATGACGGATCTTTTAGACTAAATATGAAATACTTTAATTATGCAACAGGACTTACCATGACAAATGAAAAATTTTCTAAATTATTTGGAGAGAAGGTAAGAGATCCTAATAAGGAGTTATTGACACAATTTCACATGGATATTGCAGCATCTATACAAGCTGTAACCGAAGAGATTGTTATTAGGTTAACCACTTCAATTTCTAAAGAAACAAAGATTAAAAACCTATGTATGGCTGGTGGAGTTGCTTTGAATTGTGTAGCGAATGGGAAAATTTTAAAAAAAAATATTTTTGAAAATATTTGGCTACAACCAGCTGCTGGCGATGCTGGCGGATCTTTAGGTGCAGCTTTGGCATTTTGGTATCAAGAATTGGGAAATAAAAGAAGAGTGGCAACAACAGGAGATGATATGAAAGGCTCTTACCTTGGTCCATCATTCACGGAAAATGAAATTGAAAATACTTTAAAAAATCTAGGAGCACAATATGAAAAGCAAGATGAAGAAAATTTAATTACCTCTATAGCCAATGAATTAAAAAATGAAAAAACAGTAGGCTGGTTTCAAGGACGTATGGAGTTTGGACCAAGAGCTTTGGGCGCCAGATCAATTATTGCTGACCCAAGATCTGATAAAATGCAAAAAGAACTAAATTTAAAAGTTAAATTCAGAGAAAGTTTTAGACCCTTTGCACCTTCTGTTTTAAGAGAGGACGTAAATGATTGGTTTGATATAAATACTGATAGCCCTTATATGCTTTTAGTTGCTGGAATAAAAAAAAATATACAAATACCCATGAGTGAAAAAGATCAAAAACTTTTTGGTATAGAAAAACTAAATATCAAAAGATCAACTATTCCTGCTGTAACCCATGTCGACTACTCAGCTAGAATTCAAACAGTTCATCAAGAAACAAATCAAAAATATTATAAACTTTTAAAAAAATTTAAGGAGTTAACAGGCTGCTCTTTGTTAGTAAATACTTCATTTAATGTTAGAGGTGAACCTATAGTTTGTTCCATTGAAGATTCTTTTAGATGCTTTATGGGAACTAATTTAGACATTCTAGTTTGTGAAAATTTTATTTTATATAAAGAAAAACAAAATAAAGATTTATTACAAGATTATAAGAATAAATTTGAAAAAGATTAATTTAATTCAAGGACTGTAGCAGGATCTAGTCTTGTTCCAAACCAATTAAGCCTAATGTCCAGATGGGCGCCTGTCGATCTTCCTGTAGAACCAACAGTTCCAATAATATCTCCCTGTCTTACCTTTTGACCTTTTTTTACAAATATATCTTTCATGTGCATGTATAAAGTTGAAATGCCATGTCCATGATCAAAGATTAAAGTGCCCCCTGTATAAAACAAGTCAGGTTCTACCATTGTCGCGGTTCCATCAAGCATTGCTTTTATTTTTGTGCCTTCTTTTGCTGCAAAGTCTATTCCGTAGTGGGGCCATTTAGGTTTTCCGTTTAATATTCTTTGACTTCCATAAACACCAGTTACAATGGCATTGTCTAATGGATTTATAAATTTATTTTTAAAAAAAGTTAAACCACTGTCCACAGATCTTGCATCACCTATTAATTTATTTTCTCTTTTAATTCTCTCATAAACTTCTTTTGGAGGCGTTACTTTTTTTTCAGGAAGACCATCAATTCTTTGAATTTTATATTTTCTTTTTTGAATCTTTTTTACTATCTTTTGTTTACCCTCTTTTTTTTCAAGAGATATAATTATGTCATATTTTCTATCTCTACCTATTCCAAAAGCAAAATAACCATCTTGAGTAACTCTTAATTTTTGTTTATCTACCCAGATTTTAGTTTCCGGCTCTGTTTTCCCAATTATAAAATGACCCTGAATAAACTTGCCTTTAAATTCTATAGCTAAAGCCCCTTCATTTGGCAAAAGATAAGCAAAAAAAAGGGAAATATAAAAAAATGCATTTTTTAAATTTGTTTTTGACATTTGATTAGAATACTTTAACTATAGATTTCATAAAATGCCAAAAAAAGCTTTAATAACAGGAATTACAGGTCAGGATGGCTCTTATCTCTCTGAGTTTTTGATAAAAAAAGGATACAAAGTTTATGGAATTGTAAGAAGGGTAGCTTTAGAAGATGAGTCACATAGGCTTTGGAGATTGCGTGAAATAAGAAACAGAATAAATTTGCTTGCTGCATCCCTAGAGAGTTATGCGAGTATAGTAAAAATTATTCAAAAAATTAAACCAAATGAAGTCTATCATTTAGGCGCACAAAGCTTTGTTGATTATTCATTTAAAGATGAATTCTCAACATTAAATACTAATATTAATGGCACACATTATTTGTTATCCGCAATAAAAGAATTCTCTCCCAAAACTAAGTTTTATTTTGCCGGTTCATCTGAAATGTTCGGAAAAGTAAAGAAAAAACCCCAAAATGAAAATACTCCATTTCATCCTAGATCTGCATACGGTATTTCAAAGGTTACAGGATATGATTTGACCAGAAACTATAGAGAGGCCTACGGGCTTTTTTGTAGCACAGGGATTTTATTTAATCACGAGTCCCCGAGAAGAGGATTTGAATTTGTTACAAGAAAAATTTCACATAGTGTAGCAAAAATAAAACTAGGCTTGCAAAGAGAATTAAAACTGGGGAATTTGAATTCCCTTAGAGACTGGGGTCACGCCAAGGACTATGTTGAAGCTATGTGGTTAATGCTTCAACAAAGAAAACCAGATGATTTCGTCATTGGAACTGGAAAACAGTATTCCGTTAGAGAATTTGCAAAAACTGCTTTTTCTATTGTAGGTTTAGATTACAAGAAATATATTAAGATAGATAAAGCACTTTTTAGACCTGCTGAAGTCACTACATTACTAGCCAATCCATCTAAAGCTAAAAAAACATTAAAATGGAGACAAAAAATATCTTTTAAACAACTCGTGAAAGAAATGGTTGAATCAGATCTAAAATCTGTAAAAAGATCTGGTTATTAGAAAAAAAATTTGCAATAATTAAAAATTAAAAAGGAGATAATTATGGGAAAATTTTACACAATGGGATGTTATACAGATAAAGGTTTAGCAGGATTCATTAATAATCCTTCGACAAACAGAAAAGCAGCTACACAAGCTCTCGTCGAGGCTGGTGGCGCAAAGATGTTAGACTATTCTCTTTTGAGAGGATCATTTGATTTCATCGCTGTTATTGAAGGAACTTTTGAACAAATGGCTGCTGCAAAGATGGTTGCAGTATCAAGTGGAACTGTCGAAAATTTTACAATACTTGAGTCAGCTGATTTAAATAAAATCGCTGATACTGCAAAAAAAATGTCGTCTACTTATAAAGAACCAGGTAAATAAATATTTATGGCTTCAGAAAATAGAACAGGAATACCAAACTCATTACATGAGCATTGGATGCCTTTTACATCCAACAAAAATTTTAAAAAAGATCCAAGACTTATTACTGAAGCAAAAGGCGTATATCTAAAAGATCATAAAGGCGGAACACAAATAGACGCAAGTTCAGGATTATTTTGTAATCCTTTAGGACATGGAAGAAAAGAAATTATAGATGCCATCACAAAACAATTACAAACTTTAGATTACGTGCAGCCCTTTCAACAAGGTTTTGGAGGTTCTTTTGAATTAGCTACAAGAATTGCCAAACACACACCAGGAAATTTAAACCAAATATTTTATACTATATGTGGATCTACAGCTGTAGAAACAGCATTAAAAATTTGTATAGCATATCATAAAGCTCGTGGACATGGTCAAAGGTTTAGATTTGTTGGCAGGGAAAGAGCTTATCATGGCATGAATATTGGAGCGACATCAGTTGGCGGAATGATAAATAATGTAAAAACTTTTGCTAGCATTTTAATGCCTGGCGTTGTTCATATGAGACATACACATCTACCAGAGCATAAGTTTGTTAAAGGACAACCAGAAACAGGAGCAGAGTTGGCAAATGATTTAGAGAGAATTGCAATGAATTTTGGATCTGAAAATATTGCAGCATGTATAGTAGAGCCAATTTCTGGTTCAACGGGAACTTTGGTTCCACCAAAAGGTTATCTGAATAGACTTAGAGAAATTTGTGATAAGCACGACATACTTTTAATATTTGATGAAGTTATTACCGGATGGGGAAGAACAGGATCATCATTTGCTGCAAAAGAATATGGAGTTACTCCAGATTTAATGACAATGGCAAAAGCTACCACAAATGGAATTGTGCCAATGGGAGTAGTTGCGGTCAAAGAAGAAATTTATGATACTATTGTAAACGCTTCTCCAGATGGAGTTATTGAATTATTTCATGGCTATACTTATTCAGGAATTCCTGTAGCAGTAGCAGCTGCACTTGCAGTTCAAGACATTTTTGAGAAAGAGGACATTTTTAATAGAGCAAAAAATCTTTCATCATATTTTCTTGAAGGATTATTTTCTTTGAAGGATATTGATTGTATTGAAAATATACGAGGTTATGGATTGATGGGAGGTATAGATATAAAAAAAACTGATAGACCAGGAAAGGCTGGTTTTCAAACATATAAAAAATGCTATGAAGTTGGGGTAAATTTTAAAGCAACTGGAGATTGTTTGATTATTGCACCCCCTTTCATCTGCGAAAAAAAACATATAGATGAAATTATAGATAAATTAAGAAAAGGTATTTCATCTTACGCGAAATCTAGGTAATTTTAAATTTTTCCTAAAAATATTAACCTTAAATTACAACCCAATATGAACATCAGCACAACGTTCAAGCCCCATTTTGGTAACAGTAAAACTTAAGTTTCTTTTTGCAATATGGTTTAATTTGACCCATGCGAGGGGAGCAAAACGACATTATCAAAAGTAACGGTGCCTTTGACCGTTCAGGCAGAGTAGACCTTAATGATTTAATGCAAAAGGTTAGGGAAGAAGAAAAAAAAAATAAGAGATCTAATGTAGCAATTTCTGCTGCAGTAGTTTCGGCCGTAGCTGTTTTTGGAATAATGCTAACTCTTTAAAGAGTTTATTTTTGAAGTGCGTTTATAATAGTTAAAGAAAAATCACTAAACAGTGATACTTTATCTGACATAGACTGCGGATTAATAAATTCGTTATGGTTGTTTTTGCTAACAAATAAAGAATATCTTTTACTTTGTAAATTTTTCTCCAAAACTTTCATTTTAACAAATCTATCCAACTTACGAATACAAGTAGCCCGGGGAATCCCTGTAATTTCAGAAATTGAGGTAGCACTAATGTCTGGAGATGAGTTTTTACTCTCTTTTATCTTGATAGTTTGAATAACTACTTGAAAAACTATAAGAAGCATTTCAAGATCTTTCAATCTTTTTTGCCAAAAACTTATATATTCGAGTTGAGCAGTTAAATAGTTGTACCAATAAAAGCAGTAGTTTTTTTTAATTTCCTTTTCTATTTTTGATACAGGAACATTTAAGTTGATACATTTTGTTTGCTCAAAAACAAATCTAGACAAGGAATTTATTTGTTCATCTATTATTTTTATATATGTTTCTTTATGATCAGAAGCCGGTTCCCAAAAAAGTCTATTTTTCTCTCCTTTTTTTATGTGTTTTTTTTTAATTAAATGAAGTATTTTTCTTCTAGCTGTTTCTTTTGGTAGACCAGTTTGCTTTGAAACTACAATTATTCTTTGCTTTCCCTGAACAATATTTTTATGGTTAATCCAAAATTTTTCTAAAGATAGGTCAAAATCTAAATTTATTTCTCTCTTTCTTAAAATTTGCAAATGTAGGTCACGTGCAAAAAATATGATGATATTACCACCTTCTAAATCCCCATATCGTTTGTAAATACCTGATAAAAATGTACTTTGCATTTCGAAAAAACTCGGCATTATTTTTAAATAATTTTCCTCAAATTTTTTTCTTAAATATTCATTCCGAAATGACTTAGTACGTTCCATAAAGTCTACGAGGTAGATTTGTTCATTTTGGGTTAATAAAAACAATTTTGCAATCTAATGTCAACACAGAAATAATCCAAAATAGTTGATATAGTATCTACTAAGGATTATAAATCATAATGAATGATGGCGGGGTAGCTCAGTTGGTTAGAGCGTTGGACTCATAAGCCAAAGGTCGGTGGTTCGACTCCACTCCCCGCTACCACTAAATTATATTATTTATTAAATTACAAATATATTTAGCTTGTGTCTCTGAAACTTTATGATGAAGAGGTAAAACCAAGTATTTATTTTCAAGAAAATCCATATTTTTAAATTTTTTTCCATTAACAAATTTTTTAAAAATTGAATATCTATCGTTTCTAAAATGAACTTGGTTTGTTTCAATTTTATATTCCCTTAATTTTTTTTGAAGAAAATCCTTTTTTTCCACCGCAATAGTAAACAACCAGGCAGCATGATATTTTTTTTTATTATTTTCATTTATACAAATAATATTTTTATTTCGAGATAATTCATTTAGATATATGTTATAAATTTTCCTTCTGTGATAGAGTATTTTATTAAATTCTCCAAGTGAATCGTAACCCAAAGTAGCAGCTATATCTGTCATTTGATATTTGTATCCCACCTCTGTAACATCATTATCCCATATACCTTTCTGTTTATTTTCTCTATTAATACCAAACCATCTAATTCTTTTGGCTTTGTTTAAAAGTTTTCTATTCTTTATTGAGAGCATACCCCCGTCCCCAGTTGTAAAATGTTTTATCGCCTGAAAACTAAAAGTTGTAAAATCACTTATGCTTCCAATCGGTTTGTTTTTATATTTTGCACCCATGGCATGTGCTGCGTCTTCTATAATCGGTATACGATATTTTGTTGCTAGTTTTTGTAATTCCTCCATATCACAAGGCAATCCTCCGTAATGGACACAAACTATGGCTTTAGTTTTTTTTGAAATTAATTTTTTTACACTTTCTATGCTTATATTCATTGTAGATATATCAATGTCTGCAAATTTAATTTTAATTCCCATATACAGCAAAGGAATATTAGTTGCAGTACAAGTGAATACAGTTGTTATTACTTCATCACCCTTTTTTAAACCTGCAAGGATATAAGCTAGATGCAAAGAGTCCGTACCAGAGCCTGTAGCAATAGCCTCATTATTTCTTGTAAAAATTTTTTTAAATTTTTTTTCAAATCTATCAACCATTGGGCCTTGACCAATCCAACGTCCAGACAAAACCTTACTTACATTTTTTTTAGATTTTTTAGAAATGTAAGGATAAAAGAGTAGAGTGCCCTTATTTTTATCGGTCATTATCGGAAGATCTTTGAAACTCATAATTTAATTAATATATAATATATTTTAGTAAATTAAATATTTTATTGTTGTATTTTAGTTGTTAAACGTCGCATTTAAAGACTAAATCAAAAAAATCGATAAATTGGTAATTTTTATCAAAATTTTTAAAATTTAGAAACTTAATAACTCTATTAAGGTTTTTTTCTTTCAAAACATACCCGTTTTTTTCCATTAAGGTTAAAAAGGAGTCATAATTAATTAAATACGCAAAATTTATTACAGGGTGCAAATTAATTTGTTTAAGAACAATATCATCAAGCTTATTTTTAGAGGAATAAAAAGGAGTTTGGCTAATTATAATATACTTTGGTTTATTAGCTAAAAATTTTTTTAATATTTCTTTATAATTTTTTAAATATTGTATGCTAGAGCCAAAATAGAGAAAGTCTAAATCTGTTTTTTCAGATTTAAAATCCAAATCAATATTTAGATTAAAAAAATTATTGTCATTTTTAATTTCTTTAACACCACGATTAAACTGAGGCTGGTCAAAATATATATAGTTTAGGTTTTTTAATTTTTTAGACAAATATAAGTACAAGTCAATATTGCATGGACCAAAATCATAGAACTTAATATTTGATTTATTTTTTTGATATTTTTTTAATGTTTCTAATAATTTTGTATAAGAAATAAAAGGTTGAAAATCATTTTCTTTACTTTTCTTGATAATGATATTTTGTAAATTTTTATCATATTTGGATGGATGATTATCATCAGGAAGTTTTTTTAAAGGCGTTGGAACAAAAAAAATTTTTAAAATTTTAAATATTTTTCTAGAAAAAAATCTCGGCAAACTGTCGTAAAATTTTGTTAAAAGAAAATTATTAATGTAATTATACATTTACTTTATTTTGATTCTATTTTTATTAGTATCAAAGAAAAAAATTGGCCATTCAAGTGGTTTTCCATATTTTTGAAACCAATAAGACAAGTACCTTTCTGCTAGAAAAGCATAAATTCTTTTTGACTCATATCCTTCTAAATTAAAACCAAATATCTTTTCACATCTCGTTAGCCAGCTAAAAATTGATTTAAAATATCCATCCATTAGTTTTTTAGATCTACAGATAAATAAGTTTTCTCTATTAAATGATTTTCTATTTCTGGTAAAATATCTAAAATCTTCCTTCTCATTTGTGTCCAACTCATTTATGGCTTTATCTAAAACTCCTAATCCATGAAAAAAATCAAAGTGAAGTTTAATATTTCTATTTTTTTTTGTGAAAGCTAATGGGTTTTTTAGTAAAAATTTTTTACCTCGTTTTAAAATTTTCATTAGTTTCCATTTGTCCACAAACCATTGTTCTCCTAAAATTAAATCATAATTTTCCCATTCAGAGGGAATTTTTTTTAATACAAAATCTTGGAAATTATCCTTATTAACTA
>MDTE01088647.1_pt1 | contig 33854 bp, 28 predicted proteins | sample 811231 | NCBI WGS metagenome assembly MDTE01 (sample SAMN05326651, study PRJNA326480) | marine metagenome | isolation source: seawater | place: Indian Ocean: Red Sea | collected 2010
CATCTCCAAAAACTATTTTACTGAATTCTCAAACTGAAACATTTGATCACATTGATAAACAAGGAGATGAAGAAAATCCTTTGAAATTATCTGAAAATCCTATTTCTTTGGATCAAAATGAAATTTATTCTGAAGATAAACAAGAATCTAATACTTTGTGGATTAATAATGAATCTAAGATTGATGATTCTAATAAAATAAAAAGTCGACAAAATAGTACAAGTTATTTTGATTCTGAATCTACAAATGAACCTGTTAAACAATTTTCTGAAAATTTAAAATCTTACAAATTGCCTTCTATAGATTTACTAGATGATTTAAAAGAAATATCTATTTCAGAATCTGAAATCAATGCTACAGCGGAAAAAATTCAAGATACTTTAAGTCAGTATGATGTTGATGTTGAAATTGGACAAATTCAACCAGGCCCAGTTGTTACTTTATACGGTTTGAAACCTGGTTGGATTACAAAAACAAAAAAAGAGAAACAATTTGATTCTGATGGAAATGCAATAACAGATGCAAACGGTCGCCAAGTGATGAAGGAAGTTGAATCAAAAAACAGAGTAAAAGTAGATTCAATTATGTCTAGAGAAAAAGATTTATCATTAGCTTTAAAAACTCCTTCAATCAGAATTGAAACTCCAGTTTTAGGGGAATCTCTTGTAGGGATTGAAGTGCCAAATCCTAACCCAGGATTGATTGGAATTAAATCATTAATAAAAGATTCTTCATTTGGAAATTTATTATCACAAAATGATTCTCTCCCTATTGCATTAGGTAAGGGTTCAGGCGGAGACAACGTTACAATAGATTTGACAAAAATGCCACATTTATTAATTGCTGGAGCTACTGGTAGTGGGAAAAGTGTATGCATGAATTCAATTGTATCAAGTTTAATCTATAGTAGATCGCCAGATCAATTAAGGTTATTGTTGGTTGATCCGAAGCGAGTGGAGTTAACTCAGTATAACGGAATCCCTCATATGGTAACTCCTGTTATTGTTGAATTAGATTCCGTTGCTAAAGTTTTCAGAGGTGTTATTAATGAGATGTTTAAAAGATATAAATTATTAGAATCTCATTCTGTTAGAAATATATCTGAATTAAATAAAAAATTTACTAACGCCATGCCATATTTAGTAATAGTTATAGATGAGTTGGCTGATTTGATGATGACTAGTGGAGTAGAGATAGAAAGATCTATATGCAGATTGGCTCAATTAGGACGAGCAACAGGTATACATTTGGTAATTGCAACTCAGAGACCATCTGTTGATGTTGTTACAGGATTGATTAAATCAAATTTTCCTAGCAGAGTAAGTTTTAGTGTTAGTTCAAGTATTGATTCCAGAACTATACTTGATACTACTGGTGCTGAAAAATTATTAGGCAAAGGTGATATGTTATACCTTCCGATAGACGCATCTCTGCCGTCTAGATTGCAAGGCTGTTTTATTAATGATACTGAAATATCTAAATTAGTTAACTTTTGGAAAAATAATTCTTTTATGAATTCTCAATATGAAATCAATGTTTTTGATGATTCAAATGAAGACGGCAAATCAATTGAAGATGGTGATGATTTAGATCCAAATAAAGATAGTTTGTTTAATGATGCTGTAGGATTAGCTAAATCAACAAAAAAACTGTCAATTTCTTTTCTTCAGAGGAAACTTAGGATAGGCTATCCTAGAGCTGCTCGATTAATGGATGAATTGGAAGAGGAAGGAATAGTGGGGCCAATGCAGGATTCTATTAAATCAAGAGATGTTATAATTAATTAAAATACATCAAAAGATTTGGTTGAAATTTGGATCATAATTCTAATAATGGAAATATGGATGAAATTAATGAATTCATAGATAATTATTCTATTGAATCTTTGGAAAACTGTCTTCAATGTGATAAAAAAATTCAAGCTTCTGAATTATATTCTACATATAAAATTTGTCACAATTGTAATTTTCATTTTTATATTAAACCATATGAAAGAATAAGCTTACTTACTGATAGAGAATCTTATATTGAATTTAATAAAGAATTACCTGATGAATTTAATTATATTTATGATAAATATCCAGATTATGCAAATAGGGCACAAAAAGATACTGAACGTACTGGATTGAATGATTCTGTTTTAACAGGGTATGCATCTATTGGAGGAAATAGATGCATATTAATAATATTAGATTTTTCATTTATGGGCGGAAATTTAGGTTTGATTTCTGGTGAAAAAATTTCTTTAGCTATTGATTTGGCAGTATCAAAAAAACTACCTATTGTTTCTATAATTTCAAGTTCTGGCACTCGCTTTGAAGAAGGAATGATTTCTATAATGCAAATGGCAAAAATAACCTTGTCTATGGCAAATGCAAAAAAATCTAATATACCGTCAATTTCACTATTAACTAATCCTTGTACAGGCCAGGCTTATGCAACATTAGCTACTTTTTCGGATATTATTATGTCTGAACCAGGTGCTTCAGTTGGATTGAGTCCTTTAAAAGATTTGAAACATTCATCAGGATCAGTAGAATTTGAAACAAGAACTTCTAATGCTCTTATTTCAAGAGGATTGATAGATTCAATAGTAAATAGAAATCATCAAAAAGAAGAAGTATCAAAAATTATTGATTTACTTGGTAACCGACATAAATTAGTTTATGAAAATAAAAATGATAAAGTAAATGACTTTGCTTTATCCAATACTCCTATAGATAAAAGAGAATATATTGCACAACATCCCTCACGGCCCTCGGCTTCACTTTTTTTGAATAAAGTTTTCGAACATTTTTTCGAGCTTAAAGGAGACAGGTTATTAGAAAATAGTGAAAGAATTGTTACAGGCTTAGCTCAATTGGGAGGTCAAACTACGATGTTAGTAGCTCAAGAATATATAAAGGATTCTAATTCATCAATAGGGAAATATGGATTGTCATCTACAGATTTTAGAAAATGCACTAGAGCAATTAGCTTAGCTTCGAGATTTAATATTCCAATAATTACTTTTATTGATACAAAAGGACATGATCTTTCTTACGAGGAAGAAATAAAAGGAATTGGAGTTTCGCTTGGAGATACTTTACTTTCTATGGCTGAATTGAATTCTCCGTCAATTTCTGTATTGATTGGAGTAGGAGGAAGTGAAGCAGCTTTAAGTTTAGATATTTCAGATCGTAGATTAATGCTTGAAAATGCGATATTGAAAATTGCAGATAATAATACTGAATCAAATAATGCAAATATGGTTTTGGGTGCAAAAGAATCCAAAGAATTAGATATAGTTGATATTATAGTTCCTGAACCTATTGGAGGATTACATCTAAACCCCGATGAATGTTTTAGTTTATTAAGAAAAGTATTAATGATTGAATTGGCTGAATTAAATCGCTTATCTTCTAGGTCTAGATTTAGATCTAAATATAATAAATTCAGAGGTATCCCGGGTGTTAGCAATAATATGTTAACTGGATTAACTAATGATGTTCTTTCAGTAAAATCTAAATTTACTGATTATCTAAATATCAAACTTGGTAAAGATAAGCAAAGCAAAAAAACCTAATTGTTTTTAACAATACCGCCAATATTTGATCTGCTTGATTCAAAATTTTTGATTTCTTTTTCTTTTTCTAATGTTAATCCGATATCATCTAAACCATTTTGCAGACAATGTTTTCTGAATTTTTCAATTTCGAAATATTCAGATATTTCTTCTTCTTTATCCCATATTCTTTGAGATTCAAGATCAATATTTAAAGTAAATTCATCGTTGATTTCACATTTTTTTATTAAACTTTTGACTTTTTCTTTGTCTAATTTAATCGGTAGAATTCCGTTTTGAAAACAATTGTTATAAAATATATCGGCGAAGCTTGGGGCGATTATAATTTGAAAACCATAATCATTTAAAGCCCATGGAGCATGTTCTCTTGAAGACCCAGTTCCAAAATTCTCACCAGTTAACAATATAGATGCATTCTTATATTTGTCTTCATTTAAAATGAATTCTTTATTTAAAGAACCATCTTGATTAAATCTCCAATCATAAAATAAAAATTGACCAAAGCCTGTTCTTTCAATTCTTTTCAAAAATTGTTTCGGTATTATTTGATCAGTATCAATATTTACTCTATCTAAAGGAACGGTTTTTCCGGTATGTTTGTTTATTGCTTTCATTTTTATATATCCCTAGTATCTACAAAATGTCCTGCTATAGCCGCAGCTGCAGCCATTTCAGGGCTTACTAAGTGTGTACGACCTCCTTTTCCTTGACGTCCTTCGAAATTTCTATTAGAAGTAGAGGCGCATCTTTCTTTGGGTTGCAGAATATCTGGGTTCATTCCTAAGCACATGGAACATCCTGCTTCTCTCCATTCAAAACCTGCATCTTTAAATATTTTGTCTAAACCTTTTTGTTCAGCAATTGATTTAATTAAGGTAGATCCTGGGACAACCATGGCATTTACATTTGAATTAACTTTTTTATTTTTAACGATTTGAGCAGCTGCTTCTAAATCTTCAATTCTTGAATTGGTACATGAACCTATGAAAACTCTGTCTATTTTTATATCTTCGATTTGTGTATCAGGTTTTAATCCCATATATTCTAAGGCTTTTTCAATAGATATTTTTTCATCTATATCTTTTGAGTCCTGAGGGTTAGGTATTTTACCTGTTATTGGAGCTACCATACCAGGGTTAGTTCCCCAAGTGACAAAAGGTTCAAAACTTTCACTGTTTATAATTACTTGTTTATCGTAAATAGCTCCTTCGTCTGTTTTAAGGTTTAGCCAACTATTTCTAGCTTTTTCGAAATCTTTTCCTTTGGGAGCAAATGTTTTACCTTCAAGATATTTTATTGTTTTCAAGTCTGGTGCTATCATACCTGCTCTGCCGCCAGCTTCAATTGACATATTGCAAACTGTCATCCTGCCTTCCATACTTAAATTAGTTATTGCTTTCCCTGTGTATTCAATTGCATGGCCGGTAGCTCCACTAATCCCTATATTTTTAATTATTCCTAATATTACATCTTTTGCAGTTACCCCATTAGGTAAATCTCCTTCTAAATGAATATTCATTGTTTTGGGTTTGAATTGCCTTAGGGTTTGAGTTGCTAATACATGTTCTACTTCTGAAGTTCCTATGCCCATTGCAAATGCTCCAAATGCACCATTTGTTGATGTATGACTATCACCACAGACAATAATTTTTCCAGGTTGTGTTAATCCAAGATCTGGGCCTATGACATGTACAATTCCTTGATTTTTATGATACATATCAAATAATTGAATGCCAAATTCTTCACAATTTTTGCTTAAGGTTTCTATTTGGGTTTTTGCTATAGGATCAGTTATTTTTCTTCCTGCCCAGGTAGGAACATTATGTTCTGCAACTGCTATAGTCAGATCTGGGCGTCTGACTTTTCTTTTTGCTAATCTAAGGCCTTCAAATGCCTGAGGAGAAGTCACCTCATGGATCATATGCAGATCAATATATAAGACAGATGGTTGATCTTGTTGCTCGTAAACTACGTGAGCATCCCAAATTTTTTCAAATAAAGTTTTGTTATTTTTATTCATATATTGATTGTAATATTATTTGTTTGATAATTTATTTAATCCATCAATGTATGCTTTTGCGCTAGCTACAAGAATATCTGTATCGGAACCACGTCCTATGACTAAACTTCCTTCATGTTCTAGTTTTACTATAGCATCTCCAATCGCATCAATTCCTTCAGTTACAGCTTCAATTCTCCATTCATTTAAAACTACTTTTAAATCAATTTGTTTATCAATAGCTTTATAAATTGCATCAACTGGCCCCGTACCTGTTGATGATGAACTTTGGATTTTGTTATTTTGAGTATCTTTAATATCTATTTTAGCTGAAGGATTCTTACTTGACCCAGATTCTATTTCAATAGAAACTAATTCAAATTGTCCTTCAGATCTTTCAGATCTTTTTTGGTTTGACATTAAAGATTCTAAATCTTGATTTGTTACTTCTCTTTTTTTGTCAGCCAATATTTTGAATTCTTCAAAAGTTTTATTTAGTTCGTCGGATGATAAATTATAACCTAGGTCTTCAAGCCTAGATTTAAGTCCGGCTCTTCCACTCAATTTACTTAGTACAAGAGTATTTCCTGTAAGTCCAATTGATTCAGGATCCATAATTTCAAAAGTAGATTTTGATTTGATTACACCATCTTGATGTATTCCTGATGCATGCCTGAATGCATTTGCTCCAACTATTGCTTTGTTGGGTTGTACTGGAAATCCTGTTATATCACTAACTAAACGGCTTGTTTTGTATATTTCTTTAGTATTGATATCAGTTTTTACATTTAACAAATCTTTTCTAGTTTCGATAGCCATGATTACTTCTTCTAAAGCAGCATTTCCTGCTCTTTCTCCAAGTCCATTTATGCATCCTTCAATTTGCCTTGCCCCAGCTGTAATGGCTGCCAAGCTATTTGAAACAGATAACCCCAGATCATTATGGCAGTGGACACTTGTAACTATTTTATCCATCCCAGGGACATTATGAATTATATTTTCAATACGGTTTTTAAATTCCCAAGGCATTGTATAACCTACTGTGTCAGGTATATTTATTGTAGTTGCACCTGCCTTTACTGTTGCTTCAATTAATTGATATAAAAAGTCCATATCTGTTCTAGAAGCATCCATTGGAGAAAATTCAACGTCATCACAATATTGTTTGGCTTTTTCTACGCAATAGACTGCCATATCTAACACTTCTTCCCTATCTTTTTTTAATTGATTTAATATTTGTATATCTGAACTGTTTATAAATACATGTATTCTAGGGTTTTCTGCATTTTTAATTGCATTCCATGCTGCATCAACATCAGACGGCACACAACGTGCTAAAGCTGCAATGACTGGTTCCTTTATTTTCTCTGATATCATTTTTACTGATTCAAAATCCCCTGGAGATGAAGCTGGAAATCCAGCTTCAATTATATCGACATTCAATTTATTTAATTGTGTGGCAATTTCAAGTTTTTCAAATTTTGTTAGACCAATTCCAGCAGATTGTTCCCCGTCTCTAAGAGTGGTATCGAAAATTAGAATTTTATTATCATTAGCCATTTATGAACCTCATTTATAAATATTATTCCGAATCGTTTAGAAAGGGCATCATTCCTCTTAATTCTTTTCCTATAACTTCTATAGGATGTGAACTGTTTTCTTTTCTTAATTCATTAAATTTATGCAATCCTTCATCATTTTCTGTTATCCATTCCCTTGCGAAGGAACCATCTTGTATGTCTTGAAGTACTTTTTGCATATTTTCTTTTACAGATTCATCGATTATCACTGGACCTCTAGTTAAATCTCCATATTCCGCAGTAGTACTTATAGAATAACGCATATAATCTAATCCGCCTTGATACATTAGATCTACAATAAGTTTTAATTCGTGAAGGCATTCAAAGTATGCTGATTCTGGTTGGTATCCAGCTTCAACTAATGTTTCAAATGCATATTTTACTAACTGTGCAGTACCTCCGCACAATACAGCTTGCTCGCCAAACAAATCTGTTTCAGTTTCTTCTTTAAAAGTTGTTGTTAATACTCCTGCTCTTGTGCAGCCTACTGCTTTTGCATAAGCTAAACCTGTGGAAATAGCATTTCCAGAAGGATTTTGATGTATAGCTAATAGACCTGGAACTCCCGATCCTTTAGTAAACACTTCTCTCATTCTATGTCCTGGAGCTTTGGGCGCAACCATTACTACATCAACATTAGATGGAGGCTTAATAGTGTTATAGTGAATATTAAAACCATGGGCAAACATGAGAGTTTTATTTTCATTCATATGTTTTTCTATGGACTCTTTATATACTTGAGGTTGAATAGTGTCAGGTAATAACATCATGATTAAGTCTGATGATTCAGATACTTCAGACACTGTGCCAACTTCTAAGCCATCACTTTCAGCTTTTTCCCAACTTTTACTTCCTTCGTATAATCCTACTTTCACATTTACTCCGCTATCCTTAGCACTTAAGGCATGCGCATGTCCTTGGCTACCATAGCCTATAATAGCTATTGATTTATTATTGAATAAATTTAAGTCACCATCTGAATCGTAATACATTTTTGCCATTTTTTACTCCATTTGTATTTATTTTTTTTCTCTGTTCATTGCTATTAATCCTGTTCTCATTACCTCTACTATGCCAAATGAAGACAGTAAATCTTGTAATGCTTTTATTTTCTGATCATCGCCAGTAGCTTCAATAATTATTGATGATGAACTTACATCTACAATTTTAGCTCTGTATATCGAGACTATTTGCATAATTTCACTTCTAGTTTTAGTGTCTGAGTTTACTTTTATCAAAGCGAGTTCTCTTGAAACTATATTATCATCAGATATGTCATTTACTTTTATAATATCTATAAGTTTATGTAATTGTTTTGTGATTTTTTCAACTATGTCATCGCCGCCTTCAACTACTACAGTAAGTCTTGAAAGATGTTCTATTTCACTATGCCCAACAGCCAGACTTTGTATATTAAACCCTCTCCTTCTTAACATGCTTGTTATTCTGTTAAGAACACCAGGTTTATCATTCACTAATGCCGTTACTGTTCTTGATGGAATAGTATTTTTTGTATTTTTAGTGGTCATTATTTGACCTCCTGCGATGAAGGCTCTTCCATCATATCTTGAACAGTTGCTCCTGATGGAATCATAGGGTAAACATTTTCTTCAGATTCAACAATAAAGTCTATCAATACAGGTCCTTCATGTTTAATGGCATCTAAAATTGCTGGTTTAACTTGTGTTTTGTCAGTAACTTTTAGAGCATAAATATCAAATGCTTCTGCTAATTTCACAAAATCAGGAATCCCTTTATAAGAAGTGGATACATAGGATTTTTCATAAAACAGTTCCTGCCATTGTCTTACCATGCCTAAAAAGCCATTGTTCATAATCGCAAATTTGACAGGAAGTTTATTTTCAGAAATTGTAGCTAATTCTGACATGGTCATTTGAAATCCTCCATCACCTGCTATTGACCACACCATTTCGTTTGGCCTGCCAACTTGAGCACCTAATGCTGCCGGTACTTCATAACCCATTGCTCCAGCACCTCCGGATGTAATGATTTTATTTTTATCATTAAATGGATAATGTTGAGCAGCCCACATTTGATGCTGTCCTACTCCAGTTACTATAATCGAGTCTCCATTTGTTAATTCATGTAATTCTTTCATTATAAATTGAGGGAGTAATTTTTGAGTATCCCTTAACGCTAAGCTTGGATGATTGTTTTTTAATCTGTCTATTTGTTTTATCCATTCTACATGTGTTTTTTCTTCGACTGATTGTACTAAATTCGATAATGCAGTTTTAGCGTCTGAAACTATAGGCACTTCTGCATGAATGATTTTCCCTACTTCAGATGCGTCAATATCTATATGAATTTTTTTTGCATTAGTAGCAAATTTATCAGGATTTCCAGTGATTCTATCATCGAATCTCATACCGACAGCAATTATAAGATCTGATTGGTCGAGTATGAGATTAGAGTAAGCCATCCCATGCATGCCAGGCCAGCCATAGTAAAGGAAATGATTTGCAGGGAAAGAACTTAAACCTAATAGTGTATTAATGACAGGTATTTGACATTTTTCAGCCAATTGTAATAATTCATCATAAGCCTTTGATATTTTAATTCCATGGCCCGCTAAAAGTACTGGTCTTTTAGCTTTTTTTATAAGTTCACATGCACGTTTTATTTGTTTTTGATTTACTGATGTATTGGGCTTATATCCAGGTATATTTAAAGTTTCAGGATAATTAAAAACACCAGTTCCTTGAAGGATATCTTTTGGTATATCGACTAAAACAGGCCCGGGTCTACCAGAAGTAGCTATATGAAATGCTTCTTTTATAGTTTCTCCTATATCGTTTATATCCATAACAAGATAATTGTGTTTTGTAATTGGAAGTGTTATTCCAGTAATATCAGTTTCTTGAAATGCATCAGTACCTAATACGGGCCGACCTACTTGCCCTGTTATTGCAACGACTGGGACTGAGTCCATTTGGGCAGTAGCTATTCCAGTTACTAAATTTGTAGTACCTGGACCTGAGGTCGCGAAAGCGACACCTGCTTTTCCGGTTGCTCTTGCATATCCGTCAGCAGCGTGAGCTGCTCCTTGTTCATGCCTAACTAATATATGTTTTAATTTTTCGTATTCTGGTAATACTTGATATAAAGGAAGTATAGCCCCACCAGGAATTCCAAAAATATGTTCAACGCCTTCTCTGACCAGAGATTCGCAAACCATTTGTGATCCGTTCATTAATTTATCATTCATTGTTATGTTTAATTTTTATAAATAAAAACCCGCCCCAAAGGGACGGGATATGTTACCCGTGGTACCACCCTAATTGCTATTATTAGAAAGCCACTTAAATGTAAGCTGTAACGGGCAATCCCGGCTATCTCTAATTATTCAAGATAGCACTCAAGGGTGAGTTCTGAAGATTTGAGATATCGACTTGCACCATACTCGATTCGCTAAACCTCAAACTTCTTCATACTAATCCCTATCACTGCTTTGATTATTATATTTTCAGTGAGATAATATCATAGATAACATGTAGAATTGTGTCAATTATCACAGAGGTTAAATATAGTTCAAGTTCTTAAATATACTAATTACAAGGAAATATTATGTATTTACTGGAAAAATATAAGCAATTTTTACCTATTAATGACAATACCCCTATATTTAGCTTAGGAGAAGGGAGTACTCCTTTAGTTAAATCTAATAATATTTTTAAAGAAATAGGATGTAAAGAATTATATTTTAAACTTGAAGGTTGCAATCCAACAGGATCTTTTAAAGACCGAGGAATGGTTATGGCTGTTTCAAAAGCTATAGAAAAAGGATCTAAAAAAATTATATGCGCTTCTACAGGGAATACTAGTGCATCAGCAGCAGCTTTTGGGTCGTATTGCGGATTGGAAACAGTAGTTTTGATTCCTGAAGGGAAAATTGCTGTGGGAAAATTGACTCAGGCAGTTGCATACGGTGCAAAAATTGTTTCTATAAATGGAAATTTTGATCAAGCGTTAAATTTAGTAAAAGAAATAGCTGCGCAACAAGAAGATATAGAATTGGTTAATTCAGTTAATCCAAATAGAATTCACGGACAGAAAACAGGAGCTTTCGAGATTATAGATGAACTTGGATATGCCCCTGATGAAGTATTTATCCCTGTTGGAAACGCCGGGAATATTACTGCTTATTGGGATGGTTTTAAAATTTATAATGATTTAAATACCTCTAATCTTCCTAAAATGATTGGATTCCAAGCAAAAAATTCAGCACCAATAGTAAATAAAAAAATTGTTGAAAATCCTGAAACAGTAGCTACTGCTATTAGAATTGGAAATCCAGCAAGTTGGGAATTTGCTGAAAAAGCATTGAATGAATCTTCAGGGCAAATAAATGCAATTGCTGATGATAGAATTATTGAAGGATATAAAATGATTGCATCAATGGAAGGTATATTTGCTGAACCGGCATCATGTATTACTATTGCAGGACTTTATCATTTAAAGAAATTAGGATATGATTTCTCGGGAAAAACAATTGTTTGTATTTTGACAGGAAATGGATTAAAAGACCCTGGTTTTGCAAATAATTATTTAAATTTTAAAATAAATAAAATGAATCCTGATTTTGAAGAATTGAAAAACTTTTTATTGTCATAATTTATGAATCCTTTAGTTAAAATAAATTGTATTGAATTGACATGGATTGAGTCAAAAGAGAATTTGACTGAATGGGAAAATTTGTTAATTGAATCTGATTTTCCCCACCCTTTTTCCTCATTCACATTTTATAACTCTTGGGTTGAAACCTTTGTTGATGATTTGACTCAAATTAAAATGTTGTTCTTTTATCATGAAAATAAATTAGTAGGTTTAGCACCTATTTTTGTAGATCATAATAAGAAACAAGTTTCTATATTAGGTGATAAAGATTTATTTGATTACCGTGACATAATTTATATATCTGAATTTTCTGAAGAAATTTATACCGAGTTTTTATCATATTTAAAATTGCAGCCTTGGTTTCAAGGATACACAATTCTAATGCAGTCAATTCCAGAATCTTCTGGAATATTTAATTTGTTAAATACCGACAGTCGAAATAATTTCTCAGATAAAGAAATTAATCACGAAGATGTTACTCCTGTATATGGTATAAATGGAGGATGGGATAATTATTTATCAGCTTTGAAAAAAAAACAACGTCATGAAGTAAGAAGAAAAATAAGAAAATTTGAATCGCAAGATTTTCATTTTAAACTTATTAGTAGCAAAGATGAGCTGTCAGGATTTTTATTAGATTTTTATGAATTGTTTATAAATAGCAGAGAAGATAAAAAAGAATTTTTAACAGAAGAACGTAAGACTTTTTTTAATAAAATGTTACTTGCTTTTGCTGAAAAAAACGAATTAAAAATCCTTTCCTATTATGATGGCGATATATTAATATCTGCTTGTATAGTTATTGAATATGCAAATATATACTTCTTGTATAATAGTGCTTATTCCTTAGATTATAATTCGTATAGTGTTGGTCTTGTAAGTAAAATTATAGCTTTAAAACAATCAATAGAAAGTAGCAAACATGTTTTCAATTTTTTAAGAGGTAATGAAAGATACAAATACGAATTGGGTGGTGTGGATATAAAATTGTATGAGATAAAATTACTAGTTAATTAGTATATGAATTTATGAAAATATTAGTCATTTCTTATCACACATGTCCTGTCAACAAACTTGGTAGCAAAGATTCTGGAGGGTTAAATATATATCTGCGTGAAATTTCCGAAGAATTAGGTGCAACCGGGCACGAAGTAGATATATTTACAAGAAAACATGATCTTCAAGACCCCTTAGAGATAGAAATGAATGGCAATTCTAAAGTAGTTCATTTAGATGCTGGAGATTTAAATCACGAGAAGCAACAGATGCATAATTTTATTGATTTGTTTACAGAGAATTTAATGAATTATATTAATGAACAAAATTTGCAGTATGATTTGATTTATTCAAATTATTGGATGTCAGGCATGGTGGGGGAACTGATTTCTGAGGAATTAAAAATTCCTCACATAATTACTTTTCATACAATGGGCCTCACTAAACGTACATTTAGTTACTTGGAGAATGAAAGTGATTTTAGAATTGAGAATGAATTGAAGTTGATAAATGCAAGTGACGCTATTATTGTTCCGACATATCAGGAAAAAGAAAATTTGATTTTAAATTATAAAACTGAAAATAATATTTACATTGTTTCTCCTGGCGTTGATTTGGACAAATTTAAATCTAAAAATAAATTTAAATCCCGTGAAAAATTAAAATTATCACAAACTAGTAAACTATTACTTTCGGTTGGTCGCCTTGAACCTTTGAAAGGGTATGATGTTTTAATACATGCTTTAAGTTTTATGAATATAAGTGATGACTTTGATGTTCAATTATTGATAATTGGTGGCGACAGTAAGTCAAAAAAAGAATTAGAAAGACTAAATTCTTTAACACGGAAACATGGATTAGATAAACGTGTAAATTTTTTAGGTGTAGTTGATCATGATGAATTACCAGAATATTTTTCAGCGGCAGATATATTTGTAATGCCATCAGCCCATGAGACATTTGGAATAGCTGCTTTGGAAGCAAGTGCATGTAATTTGCCAGTGATTGCCCCACAAGTTGGAGGTTTAAAATCTGTTATCAAACATGCAAAAACAGGATTTTTATCAGATTCTAATAGATGCCCAGAGTCATTAATGCATTATTTGGAAATATTATTAAAAAATGAACCTTTAAGAGAACAATTTGGAATTAACTCTAGATCGCATGCTATGAATTATAGCTGGGAAAAATCTTCAAAAGATTTAATAGAAGTTTTTGAAGATGTATTATCTAAAAGCCTCGTTTGAGAATTCATACCAAAAACTTTTTTCGATATCTTCAAATCCATATTTTTTATATAAATTTTTTGCACTTACATTATCATCATCAACTTCTAAAATAAGATTGAGATAATTATTTTTAATTAAAAAATTAATTGAACTTTCTAGTAATTTTTTTGCTATCCCTTTGCCTCTTGATTCAGGAAGTGTTCCTATCATTGAAATATGTGCTGTATTATGATTTTTAGTATTTTTTGTAAGCCAGACATATCCTTCAGGGTTATTTGTTTCTATGTAAAATAAAATTCCGCCTTTTATATTAGTATCTGATTGAATCTTGTTTTTAATTTCTTTTATTGAATTAGGAGAAAATCCCCAGCTATCTATAAATGATGCATTTTGAATTAGGTGTAAATTTTTGATCAAATGATTTTCATTATTAATATTAACAATATGATTGGAATATACCTCAGAATATGATTGTGAATTTAATTTGACAAGATTGAGTTTCATTTTTTTATATGTTTTGATAGGCTTCATTGAGTTATGAGGAGGTAATTTTGACAATGATTTATTTAGTTGTATGTGAATAACATTATATTCATTAATATTTATATTGTTTTTATTTAGAATTTGACGGAATTTTGAATAGATTAAATGGAAATCTAATTTTTTATTATCTTCAATTTCTCTTGGAATCAAAACTATTCTTTTTATTCTTGGTTCAAAGATGATTTCTATGTGTTCGTTATTTGATGAATCGATTCCAATATCTGTAAAAGGCATTATAATTTGCATTGAGTTTTTCCTGATAAATTATTTTAGATATTGAGTTTTAGAAAAAGGATTGTTTGTTGCAAATATAATTGCTATTTTCGCATCTTTCTTGTCCTGATTTTTTAAAGAATGTTTTGCTTTTTGCGGGATTAAAACTATTTGTCCTTCTTTAACATCTATCAGTTCTTTTTCAATTTTTACTTTTATAGTTCCATTTATAACAAATATAATTTCTTCATTATCATGAACGTGTAAAGGAGCTCCGGAGTTTGTTTTTATTTTATGCACTGATACAAAAGTTTCTTTGGAATTTGTATCATCAAAAATATCACCCCAATAATATCCTTCTCTTTTTAATTTATAATTTATATTTTTTATATCACTTATTTTATAGTTGTTTTCCACGATTTTGTCGGTAATAATAATTTTATTGTTTATATTTGTTATAAATATTATATTTGAATATTAAATTGACTTGGAGTATATATGTTTGATGTATTAATAATAAACGGAAATATAGTTGATGGTACAGGTAAAAAAGCATTAAAAGCTGATATAGGGATTGTTGCAGATAAAATTGAGCAAATAGGAAATTTAAAAGATGCATCTGCAAAAAAAATAATTGATGCAAATGGAAAAACAATATCACCAGGATTCATTGATACACATGCTCATTCTGATGCTGCATTACTTATTGATCCTATCCATGAAAATGGTATTAGACAAGGTATAACTACTGAGATACTTGGGCAAGATGGGTTGTCATATGCTCCTTTAAGTAAAGAAAATTATTTATTAAATAAAAGATATTTAGCCGGAATTTTGGGGAATCCTCCTGATGATTTAGATATGTCATCAGTAGAAAAATTCAGATCACATTATGATAAAAAATGTACTATAAATACTGTTTATCCTGTCGCACATGGAGCTTTACGAATTGAAACTGTAGGATTTTTAGACAGACCCCTGGTAGGCGATGATATGAAAAAAGCAAAGCAACTTTTATATAAATCGCTTGAAGAAGGAGCTGTGGGATTAGCGACAGGGATGTCTTATTATCCTAATGCATGGTCTGATACAAAAGAATTAATTGAATTATGCGAAGTTGTTAGCGATAGTTCAAAAGTTTATGTTACACATTTAAGAGATAGAAATACAGAAAGAGGTTTTGAGGGAGGTGGGATTTTAGAAGCTCTTGAAATAGGTAGACAATCTGGCGTGAAAGTTCACTTTTCACATACAAGAACAAGTGCATTAAATGTGGGACAAGTTCCTGAAATGATGAAAGATATAGATAAAGCAAAAACTGAAGGAGTTGACATAACTTTGGAATTATATCCATATCCAACCGGTAGTACATATCCGTTGAGTTTTTTACCTACCTTTGCACATGAAGGTGGCCCGGACGTAGTTATGAAAAAGTTAAATGATCCAAACGAATTTGAAAAAATAGTAAGTACTATGATAGAAGAATTATCCCCTTATAGAAGAGAAGCTTTTAATGATGCAGTGTTTTCTTATTCTCCGAATAACCCTGAATTAGAAGGTATGAGTCTTGCCGATTTGGCAAAAATGAATAATCAATCAGCAGAAGTAACATTATGCGAACTTTTAAGGGATAACAAATTACAACTTGGATATAGAGGAGCACCTCCAATCAATGTAAATGTATGGTCTCAATTGAATGAAGATGCTATAAGTTTATTAAAACGAGATGATTATATGGTTGGTAGCGACGCTATCCCGATGGGCAAATATTGTCATCCTAGAGCTTATGGATGTTTTCCTAGATTTTTAGGTAGATTAAGAAGATCTTTATGGAAAGATGGACTTGAAGAAATGATTCAAAGAATGACTCAAAATCCAGCTGAAAGGTTTGGATTGTCAGGTAGAGGAGTAATTAAAAAAGGTAATTATGCTGATGTTGTCATTTTTGATGCTGATAACATTAATGATTTGGCAACATATGATGATCCTATTCAGTATCCTGTAGGAATTGACCATGTTATGGTAAACGGAGAATTAGTAGTAGAAAATAATAAAGTTACAGGAATTACTCCCGGAAGAGCGATTCCTTAAAGATTACTTTTGATTTCGGTAGAAATATTTCTTACTGATTCAACTAATTTGTTAACATCATTTTCTGTTGTTTTAGTATTTAAAGCTCCAGCATTTTTAGTTTGCATAAGGACGCCATTGTTTAATAATCCCATAAATAAAATTTTTGTTAATAAATTGTCATTGTCAACAAATGATCTGTAGTCTTTAATTTTATTGCTATTAAAATTTATTCCAAAAAGAGATCCAATGCCTGTGATTTGATTATCTATTTCCAATTCATCAAAAATAGAATTTAATTTAGTTCTAAGAGAATCTCCCATTGAATTCATTTTCATATATTTATCTTTTGTTAGTGCTGACATAACTGCAGCGCCAGCTTCCATAGTTAAAGGATTCCCATTGAATGTTCCTGCGTGTGATAATTTGTAATTAGCGCTTGAAGGGTTTAACGTTTCCATTATTTCTTCTTTACCGCCAAAAGCTCCTACAGGTAATCCGCCTCCTATAATTTTTCCTAATGATGTCATGTCAGGAGTGATATTAAAAATTTCTTGAGCACCGCCTGGGGCGAGCCTGTAACTTTGAATTTCATCATAGATTAAAATAATATCTAATTCATATGTAATATCTCTTATGAACTGAAGGAAATTTTTCTCTAATGGTAAATATCCTAATCCTGATATAACAGGTTCCATTATTAGACAAGCTAAATCTTCGCTGTGAGCATTAATCAGTTCCTTGCTTTTTTCAATATCGTTATATGGGAGTACTATAACATCATTGAGTAAACTTTTAGGTTGCCCAGGATATTGCAAGACACCTGGATGAGTAGATTCTTTTAAATCTTTTGGATTTGGGGATACGCTAATAGATACATGATCATGCGTACCATGATACCCACCTTCAAATTTTGCTATTTTATGTTTGTTTGTATATGCTCTTGCTGCCATGATAGCCATCATGGTTGCTTCTGTACCTGAGTTAGTAAATCTAAGAGTTTCCATTGAAGGTGTTCTGTCAGTAATTAGTTTTGCTAATTTTGCTTGTCCATCTGTTGGAGCGCTATATGCAGTCCCTTTTTGAATTTGATCATTTAAAACATTTTTCACTTCATCAGATGAGTGCCCAAGTATGAGACTAGTAGCATTTATCATGAAATCAAGGTAATTATTCCCATCAATATCTGTCATTATTGATCCATTGGCATTATCAGCATAGAATGGATAAGGTTCCATCCATTGAGTTGTTCTAGTACTTCCTCCGGGCATATATTGTTCAGATATTTTTTGCATATCGTACGATTTTCGAGTTTTAGAAATATATAGATTTTTTTGTTTTTCTAGTAACTGCTCTAGTTTCTCACTCATTGATTCACCATAAATATATTAGATAGAGTCTATAATATAATTTCCAATTGATCTGTTTTCAATAAAATAATCAGGGTTTTTGGTTGTGTTTATTCCTACCAAAGGTATTTTTGTTTCATATGTTGAAGCGTGGGATCTTAAATCATTGGGAATTAATGAAATATCAGAATTTCCGAATACAACTTCTTTTTCTCCTAATATCATTAAATCCCCTATTGAAGTAGAATTTAGATTAAATTTTTGTGCTGCTTCTGTTTGAGTCAGAACATCTTCAATGCCGTCTATACTTTTTAGCACTTTTTTAGATTCATAAAGATTAGATAGATCATTTATATAAACGTAAATAGACCCTCCCAGATTTGAATGATGAATTTCATGCTTATCTTTAATAATCGGAATAGCTATTGATTGAATATTATATTTATTCAGTTCATTTTCTACATTAATTAATTTTGTTTTATCAGACATACCGTGGTCAGCGGTTACAAATATTTGATAACTTGGATTTTTATTTATCAATTTACAAATAGAATCATCAATTAATTTTAAATGTTCTAATGATTCCGTACTTTCTGGTTGAAATTTATGCATAGGGAAATCTGTTAATGAAATATATGCAAAATCAGGGGATTTTTCATATATAAGCATTGAAGCAGTTGATATAGTCCAAGAATTTGCATTTAATGTATAGATACTCGGCGCTTCGCCAAATCTTTTTATTAAAAATTCGTCAGGATGTTCTGTAGAATAGCTTAAATTATTATTTAAATTATTGTTTATTAATAGCGTTTTTAATTTATTTTTTGAAGTGGCTAATATACTTGTAAGGTTTTTTTCGTTGCAAATATCAAATATTGTTTTTGATCTCACAAATTTATTATCTTCTAAATATATACCCTCATTTGAAGTTTTGGAATATTTGTAGTTTGAACAAATTCCATGTTTTGATGGATAAGCACCAGATATAATTGACAAATTATTAACATTTGTTACTGAAGGCATCATGCTTTTAACAGGCTTTGTAAATGATTCTTTTATTAAAGAAATGAATGCCATTTTATGATAGGCAAGATATTCGTAGTCCCAACCGTCAATGCATATAACAATAAACTTGCTCATATTTCCCATTGTGAATAGATATTTTTAATTATAGAATATTTTTAAATCAAAGTACTTAATTATGGATATAGAATTTGAAGATATACTAAATAAAGAAATTGTTAGACAAAACGAATCTATTGTTTTGATAGCATCTGAAAATTATGCTAGCAAATCAGTAAGAATAGCACAGGGTTCTATATTTACTAATAAATATGCTGAAGGCTATCCTGGAAAAAGATATTATGGTGGATGTGAATACGTTGATCAGATAGAAATATTGGCAATTCAGCGTGCTAAAGAATTATTTGGTGCTGAGCATGTTAATGTACAACCCCATAGCGGAGCTCAGGCTAATATGGCAGTTTATGCAGCTTTATTTGATTCAAAGAGTGTAATAATGTCATTGCCGCTAGATCATGGTGGGCATTTAACACATGGTTCAAAAGTGAATTTTTCAGGAAATTTATATAATTTTGAATTTTATAATGTAGATAGAGAAACTGAACAGATTGATTATGAAGCAATGGAAAAACAAGCGCAAACAATAAGTCCTAAGGCAATTTTATCCGGATTTACTGCTTATCCAAGAGAAATAGATTTTGAAAGAATCAGAAGTATATGTAACAAAGTTGATTGCATGATGATAGTTGATATGGCACATATTTCAGGGTTAGTTGCAGCAAAATTACATAGTGATTGTGTGAAATATGCTGATGTTGTTACAAGTACTACACATAAAACTCTCAGAGGTCCTAGAGGAGGAATAATACTTTCTAAAAATACTTATGCTAAATCAATTGATAAAGCTGTTTTCCCAAATATACAGGGTGGCCCAATGATGCATACTATTGGAGCAAAAGCAGTTGCTTTTGCAGAAGCAAGTACTAAAGAGTTTGTAAATTATCAAAAACTTGTAATCAGCAATGCTAAATTATTAGGAAAACTCTTATCTGATGGGGGCTTGAGAATAGTTACAGGCGATACAGATACTCATATGATATTAGTTGATGTTACCCCTTTTAAGCTAACTGGTAAAATAGCTGAGGAAAAATTGGCTGAAGTTGGATTAATAGTAAATAGAAATACAATTCCTTATGACACAAATCCGCCTAGAGTAGCAAGTGGAATAAGAATAGGGACTCCTGCAATTTCTACACGTGGCATGAATTCTGAAGCAATTAGAGTTATAGCTAATTGTATAATTAGAATATTAAAAGGGGAAGAAGAATTAAAATTAATTAAAAATAAAGTACAAGAATTAGCTAATAAATTTCCAATTAATCTTCTATAGATTTTTGTTTTTGTTCGTTTTCTAACATTTTTATGTTTTTTACAGGTCCTTTTTTGATTAAGTTTTTTATTTCTGTAGTGTAATTGTTCCAAAAAAATGTTTTTACTTTTGTTATTCCAGCATCAATATAGATTGCTCCAATTAATGCCTCAAAACAGTTTGATAACATTGCATCAGTAATTCCTATTTTTTTTTGTCCTTTGCTTACTTTAATAAAATTTTCAAGTTTGATTTTTTTTGCAAATTTTGTAAATGTTTCATTTGAAATTATATTAGATCTGATTATTGAAAAATCGCCACTATTTTTATTGATTTCAAAATTTTTATATAAATATACGGTAATTATAAAGTACATAATAGAGTCACCAACAAATTCAAGTATTTCATTCGATTCAAGATTTTCATTTTCCAATCTTAATGATGAATGAGTTAATGCAGCTTCAAGTAATTTAGGATTTTTAAATATTATGCCTAATTTTTTTTCTATTTCAATGTATTCATTCATTTAATGCATTGTACATGTAATTAATATTTTGATAAATTATCTATTAAACAAGAATAATTAAATTTTCTTTAATTGTTCATTTTAAGGAGGTATTATGGCTAGCATAACTGCAGAATATATTTGGATAGACGGCACAACACCCACACCTCAATTAAGATCGAAAACTAAAGTCTTAAAAAAAGAAGAAATTTTCACAATGGGAACTTCTTCTATGGGAGCGGATAGCCTAGCTATATGGGGCTTTGATGGATCTAGTACAAATCAAGCTGAAGGAGCTAGCTCTGACTGTGTTTTGAATCCTGTATTTATATGTCCTGATCCAATCAGAGGCGGAGATAATATACTTGTTCTTTGTGAAGTTTTAAACCCAGATATGACTCCACATTCGACTAATACAAGAAAAGAGACTGAATTAATATCAGAAAAATACAAAATACACGAAGGTTGGTTTGGTATTGAGCAGGAATATACTATGCTGGATCCAATTACAAATCAACCAATTGGATTTCCTGAAGAAGGATTCCCTGAACCTCAAGGCCCTTATTATTGCAGTGTAGGAGCTTCATGGATTTTTGGACGCGAAATGGCAGAAGAACATATGGAATTATGCTTGGAAGCAGGCTTGGCCATATCTGGAATAAATGCAGAAGTAATGCCAGGGCAATGGGAATTTCAAATAGGACCAGTTTCAGCATTAGAAGTTAGTGATCAACTTTGGGTAGCAAGATGGTTGTTATTTAGAGTAGGTGAAATGCATGGCATTCACCCATCTTTAGATCCAAAACCTGTACCAGGCGACTGGAATGGGGCAGGAGCTCATACTAATTTTTCAACTAAATCTATGAGAGAAAATTATAGTGCAATCATAGATGGGTGTGAGGCTTTATCTGAAGAGCATGATCTTCATATAAAAAATTATGGAGATGGAAATGAAAGAAGATTAACAGGATTACATGAAACACAATCAATAGATAAATTTTCTTATGGAGCTTCTGATAGAGGAGCATCTATTCGTATTCCTTGGCAAGTAGAGAAAGATCAAAAAGGATATTTGGAAGATAGAAGACCGTCTGCAAACATGGATCCCTATACAGTGACAAAACTACTATTAGATACAATTTGTTCAAAAGAACCTCAGTAATTGTGTTGATTTTATTGCAATTTTAATAAGTAAATTTATATAATGAAGTTAATATAATAAGATAAGGGAGTTTCAAATGGCTTTAAAATCTGGAAGTAAGAAAGTTTCATCTGATAAAACTAAGACCGGAACATGGAAGGTGAAAGCGGGATTAGCGCAGATGTTGAAAGGTGGAGTAATTATGGATGTTGTTACTCCTGAACAGGCAAAAATTGCAGAAGATGCAGGAGCATGTTCTGTTATGGCGTTGGAGAGAGTTCCATCTGATATAAGAAAAGATGGTGGAGTTGCGAGAATGTCAGACCCTAGTATGATTGCAGGAATTATTGATGCTGTTACTATACCAGTTATGGCTAAAGCTCGTATAGGACACTTTGTTGAAGCTCAAATCCTTGAAGAAATGGGAGTTGATTATATTGACGAATCAGAAGTTTTGACTCCGGCAGATGAAAATAACCATATAAATAAACATGATTTTAAAGTTCCTTTTGTTTGTGGTTGTAGAGATTTAGGTGAAGCTTTACGTAGAATTGGCGAAGGTGCAGCAATGATTCGTACAAAAGGCGAAGCTGGTACAGGAAATGTTGTTGAGGCTGTAAGACATGCGAGAACTGTGTTAGGAGAAGTGAAAAGAATTCAAACTATGGATGCTACAGAATTAATGGCATTGGCAAGAGATTTAAAAGCTCCATATGAATTAATTAAAGATATCCATGATACTGGTAAATTACCTGTAGTTAATTTTTCTGCTGGCGGTATTGCTTCTCCTGCTGATGCTGCATTAATGATGCAGATAGGAGTAGAAGGTGTTTTTGTAGGATCTGGAATTTTTAAATCAGAAAACCCATCCCATATGGCTAAGGCAATTGTAAAGGCAACAACACATTATAATGACCCTGAAATGTTAGTAGAAATTTCAAAAGGACTCGGTTCTTCGATGCCAGGGCTTGATGTTAGAACTATGCCTGAAGATCAAAAATTGGCGCAGAGAGGTTGGTGAAGATTTGCATATAGGTGTTTTAGCTCTTCAGGGAGATTATGCCGAACATATAAGTATGCTGCAATCTAATAATGCTGATGTTTCTGAAATAAGATTGCCATCTCAGTTGGATGATGTAGATGGTCTTATTATTCCCGGAGGAGAAAGCACTACTATCGTTCAATTAATTGATATATATGACTTTAGAACTAAATTAGTTGAGATGGCTTCACAAGGATTTCCTATTTGGGGTACGTGTGCTGGAATGATTGTTATGGCAAGAGAATTGACAGATCATAGACCTGAGCCATTGAATTTGATGAATATAAAAGTAAGCAGGAATGCTTTTGGTAGGCAAATTGATAGTTTTGAAGAAGATTTAACTATTAAAGGAATTGAAGGAAAATTTCCGGCAGTTTTTATTAGAGCTCCTATAGTAGTAGAAAATGATTCAAGTGTTGATATATTGTGTTCTATTGATGATCCAGCAGGTCCTGTTGCAGTTCAGCAAGGAAAATTGTTAGCTACATCTTTTCATCCGGAATTAACTAATGATACTAGAATTCATGAATATTTTTTATCAATAGTTAAAATGTAGTTAGTTGGAAAAAGAATTAAATTTATTAATTAAAATATTACCTAAATACCTGTATGAGATTTTATCTAATCATGAAAATGTGGATAATCTCAACGAAATCGTTTTAGATTATGGAAGACCCCCTGAGGCAAGATTTACGGATGGTTCAGAAATATTTAATGAGCATGAAATATCTATTGAAGATATAAATTATGTTCAGAAAGGTGTGGGTAAGTTTATGCCTGATAATCGTGCTGGAATTCAAAGAACTCTTCATAGAATTTCTGCGATAAGAAACAGAGAAAATAAAATTATAGGGTTAACTCTTAGAGTAGGCAGAGCTATTGAAGGTGCTATAGATATTATAAGAGATATTGTTCAGAAGGGTGATAGTGTTTTAATCTTAGGACCTCCAGGTGTTGGAAAAACTACTATGTTACGTGAAGTTGCCAAGTTTTTATCTGACGATATTAATAAAAGAGTAATAATTGTTGATACATCAAATGAAATTGCCGGAGATGGAGACATACCTCATCCTGCAATAGGAAATGCAAGAAGAATGCAGGTAAATTCCCCAACTATGCAACATTCAGTGATGATAGAAGCTGTCGAAAATCATATGCCTGAAGTTATTGTTATTGATGAAATTGGAACTAATGAAGATGCCATGGCTGCGAGGACTATTGCTGAAAGAGGTGTTCAATTGATCGGCACTGCTCATGGGAATAATTTGGACAATTTAATTTTAAATCCTACCTTATCTGATTTGATTGGAGGAATAGATGCAGTGACTCTTGGAGATGATGAGGCTAGAAGAAGAAAAACTCAAAAGACCATATTGGAGAGAAAATCTCCTCCAACGTTTAGCAGTTTAGTTGAAATTAAAGGGTTTAATCATGTTTTAATTCATGAAAAATTAGATTTGGTAGTTGATAGATTACTTAGAGGTATGCCTATAAAGCCAGATGAAAGAAAAATAAATAATGAGGGTAAATTAGAAATATTAGAAAATAAAAAATATAATAACAATATTGGGTCTAATGATTATTATTCAGAAGTGAATAAGAGGCAGGAAAATATTTCAAAAAATATTTCTATTTATCCCTACGGTGTAAATAAAGGTAAATTAGAAACTGCATCAAAAGAAATAGGCATAAGTGTATCAATTGCTCATAATTTACAAGATGCAGAATTTATAGTTACTACTAAAAACTTTTATAAAAAAAGAACAAAATTTTTAATCGAAGCCCATAAAAGTAATATTCCTTTATATGTGATAAGAAAAAATACATTAAATCAAATAGTTAGTTTGTTGAGTACTTTGAAAAAACAAACTAATCAAACATTGACTTTGGATGCACCTGCATTGAAAGAAGCAGAAGGCACTGCATTAGAATTAAGTAAATCAGATAAAATTTCTCAATTAGAATTATCTCCCCAAAGCGCATATATTAGAAAAATTCAGCATAATATTGCTGAAAAATATGGTTTGACATCTGCTAGTAAAGATGTTGGTGAATCAAGAAGAGTAGTATATTTTAAAAATTAAGAGGTTAATTTATTGAGTTTATTTATTGTGTTTGAAGGATTAGATGGATCAGGCAAATCTACTCAGCAACAATTGTTAAATAACAAATTACAATCTGAAAAAATTTCAAGTATTTCATTTAGAGAACCTGGTAGTACAGTTATTGGAGATAAAATTGCAGAAATTTTGCAATCTGATCAAAAATTGTCGCCTCTTTCTGAATTATTACTTTTTTATGTATCAAGATCAGCCATGGTAGAAGAAAAAATAAAACCTGCTTTAGAAAATCATGAGGTTGTTATCTGTGATAGATATTTTTATTCATCAATTGCATATCAGGGTTATGGAAGAGGGATTGATATTAATTTTATAAATGAAATAAATGATAAAGTTGTAAAAAATATTATTCCTGATTTAATATTCTATATGGATATAAATTGGGATGAAAAGAAAAATAGAAAAGGAATAAATGTAAAAGATAGATTTGAAAAAGAAGATCGTATTTTTCATAACAAAGTAAGATCTGGGTATAAAACTTTGGCAAAAGAAGATTCAAATAAATGGCAAATCATAGATGCTGAAGAAGATATTAACAAAATTTCATCATTCATCTATGAAACTGTTAAATCTAAGCTTAATATTTAATAAGAATTAAAATATTCACCAATTTGATTGGATGCATTGATTAAAACATCATCGGATTTCGCAAAGCATAATCGTATCAATTTACTTTTTTTCAATTCTTCAGCATTTTTATTATAAAATACACTGATTGGTATTCCTGTTACTTTGGCATTTTTGATTAATTCAATACAAAATTCTTCTGGTTGAAATTTCGGAAACTTTTCCTCATATGACATATTGATAAAATAAGTTGATTCCGGAAGGTAAGTTATTACATTGTTTTTTACTAGATTGTTATAAATTAAATCTCTTTTTGTTTGAAAAGTATTTCTTAAGTTTTCATAGTATGTTTCTGGTTTTGTATATGCATATGCTATGGCTTCTTGTAAATTGGGCGGAACAGTAAATGTGATAAATTGATGAGTCCCGGCAACTTTGTCAATTAGTTCTCTGCTACCTATTGCGAATCCAATTTTCCATCCAGTAAGTGAGAATGTTTTGCCCGCAGAACCGATTTTGATCACTCTTTCTTCCATACCAGGTAATGATATGATCGGTATGTGTTTTTTGTTGTCAAATACAATGTGTTCATGAACTTCATCCGAAATGACGATCATATCATTTTCAATTACTATTTTAGATAAATCTTTTAATTCGTCTAAACTAAACATTTTTCCCAGAGGATTCATTGGATTGTTTAGTATTATGAGTTTACTTTTTTTGGTTATGTAGGGTTTTAATATTTCATATGAAAATTCCCATTTAGGAGATTCAAGTTGGACACATATTGCGATACCTCCTGCTTTTTCTACGATCGGCTTATAAGAATCATATGCAGGTTCGAAAATTATAGCTTCATCTCCTGGATTAACGTTACTGAGAATAGAAGATGCTAAAGCTTCCGTTGCTCCATTAGTAATAAGAATTTCATTGTTCCAATCGAATTCTAATTTGTAGTGATGATCTAAATGTTTAGAAATATTTTTTCTTAAACTTTCTAACCCCTTCATTGGAGGGTATTGATTACTAATAGTATTAAGAGCTTCCGATGCTTTGTGGATTATATCGACTGGCCCATCTTCGTCAGGAAATCCTTGTCCTAAATTTATAGCGTTATTTTGTATTGAAAGCTCAGTCATTTTTTGAAAAATCGTAGTTTCTTCTTTTTTCATTTTTTTTTGTTATTTATTTTTATAAAAAAAAATCTCCCTTAAAGAGAGATTTATAATGTTTACCTCTCACAAGGTCACGTATGATCTGGGGCACCTTTTCACCAAGGTTGCCAGATAGGATTTTTGGCCCAGTCGCCTAACCTATCATTCTTAACGAATGTCTGAATAATTTAACATATATTTATAACAAATTCTAGAGTTAGATATTGGTTATAAATTCAACCATATCTGCAGTTCGACAACTGTAACCCCATTCATTGTCGTACCATCCTATTACTTTTACTAAATTTTCACTTATTACTTCAGTGGATAAAGAGTCAATGATACAACTCGCAGGATTTTGTTTGAAATCAACACTAACTAATGGTTCATCAGTTATTTCTAATATATTTTTTAAATTTGAATTAGAAGCCTCTTTGAAAGCTTGATTGATTTCATTTTTTGTAACTTTGCTTTTAAGATTGCATACCAAATCTACAGATGATACATATAAAGTAGGAACCCTAAATGCTAAGCCATTAATTTTACCTTTTAATTCAGGTATTATTTCCCCTACTGATTTCGCCGCTCCTGTTGTAGTAGGTATTATATTCATTCCAGCAGCTCTTGCTCTTCTAAGATCTTTATGCCCTCTATCCAATATCGACTGATCGTTTGTCGTAGAATGTATAGTTGACATAAATCCTGATTCAAAACCAAAATTATCATTTAGAACTTTCACCATAGGTGCAACACAATTAGTTGTGCAAGAAGCATTGGATATAATTTGATGATTATTTTTGTCATATTCAGATTCATTTACACCTAAAACCATTGTTATGTCATCATTTTTAGCAGGAGAAGAGATTATTACCTTTTTTGCCCCTCCATTGATATGCCCTATAGTATCAGTGGCTGATCTAAATCTTCCAGATGATTCGATAACTATATCTACTCCTGAAGATTTCCAATCTATTTCATTAGGGTTAGAATAAGAACTCCATTTTATTTTTTTCCCATCCACAATTAAATTTTTATCATCATAATTTATATCTTTTTCATATATTCCGTAAATGCTGTCATATTTTAATAAATGAGCTTTGGTTTCTGCGCCTGAATGATCATTGATTGCAACTACTTCTAGAGATTTGTGATATTTCATAATTGCTTTGAAAACGTTCCGGCCTATTCTTCCAAATCCATTTATTCCTATTTTAGTGCTCATATAAACCCCTTTGTTTTATTTTAAATTTTCATTGCTTTTATTCCAAGATAATTCATTTTATTATTTTGCGATATAATTTCACTTATTCTATTATATTTTGCTGTTCTTTCTGATCTGGAAGGTGCGCCTGATTTTAATTGAGTAGCTTCTGTTCCTATGGAAAGGTCAGCAATAAAACTATCTTCTGTATCTCCAGATCGATGACTAATTATTGTATTTAAATTGTTTTTATGTGCAAAATTTATTGCATCTAGAGTTTCTGAAACTGTCCCAACTTGATTTGGTTTGATAAGTACTGTATTAGTAGATTTTTTTGATATAGAAGTTTCTATTTTACTTATAGATGTTACTAAAAGATCATCTCCAACAATTTGCGCTTCAGAACCAATTGCTTTGTTTAATTTTGTCCAATTTCTCCAGTCATCTTGATCAAAAGGATCTTCAATACTTTTGATAGGATAGTTTTTTACTAAATGTATATAAAAATCAAGTAATTCATCAGCAGTCATATGATTTTTGTTGTTGTTTTGCATTATTTTGTAATTTTCGCCATCTATAAGTTCTGATGCTGCTACATCAAGTCCTAAAAAAACTTCTATACCGGGTTTGTATCCTGCTTTTTCTATGCATTCAATTAATAATTTTAGAGGTTCTTCATTATTTTTATAAGGAGAAATAAACCCGCCTTCATCTCCAACGCTTGTAGAGTACCCGTTTGATTCTAGGAATGATTTTAAAGTCCAGTATATTTTTACACAACAATTTATAGCTTCAGAATAATTTTCAAAACCAAGAGGTATGATCATATATTCTTGAAAATCACTTGATAAAATTGCATGCTTTCCGCCATTTAATACATTCATTAAAGGAACAGGTATTTGATAAGATTTGTAATTATCATCAAAGATTTGAAAAGTTTCAAGATTATTCGTTAGAGCGAGTGCTTTTGTAAATGACATTGATAAGGATAGAATTGTATTTGCCCCGAGGTTTGATTTGTTTTCAGAATTATCTAGCGTTATTAATAAATCATCAAATTCTTTTATAGTATTAAAATTTGTATTTATAATATTTGGAGATATTATATTTTGAATATTTTCGATACATGAATTGATGCTTTTTCCAAAAAATTCCTGATAATTATTATCACGTAATTCAACTGCTTCATATTTTCCTGTACTTGCTCCTGAAGGGACAGTAGATATTCCAGTATATTTATTATCAAGAGTAACAAAAGATCGCAATGTAGGCGTTCCTCTCGAATCAAGAACTTGTATTGAATTTATGTTTGTAATTTTAGGCATATTAAAATTTTATTTTTAACTTTTTCAAGATGATATTTTTAAAATATTATACTTTATTATATGAGAGTTTAATTTAATTTATACTTGATATATCATATAAAGGAAATAAATATTTATCTATTTTAATGAGTGATATACAAGAACTTAGAGATCATATAAGACATTCAGCGGCACATTTACTTGCTGAAGCAGTATTGAAAATTTATCCAGAAGCAAAATTAACTATTGGTCCTGCAATTGCAGATGGATTTTATTATGATTTTGATATTGATGAAACTTTTTCTCAAGAAGATTTAATATCCTTTGAGCGTCAAATGAAAAGATCAATAAAAAGGAATACAAAATTTGAAGGCAAAGAATTAACGAAAATAGAAGCATTGGCTATTTATAAAGATAATCCTTATAAAGTAGAAATTATTAATTCAATGCCAGAAGATGAGATAATAACTGAATATAGCCATTCAAATGGTAATTTTGTAGATTTGTGCAAGGGAGGCCATGTTGAGAAAACAGGGGAAATTAAAGCTGTAAAATTACTTTCAACTGCTGGTGCTTATTGGAGAGGGGATGAAAATAATAAGATGTTACAAAGAATTTATGGAACTGCTTTTGAAAGTTCTGAAGAATTAGACAAACACTTATTATTCCTTGAAGAAGCATCAAAAAGAGATCATAGAAAACTTGGTAATCAATTAGACCTTTTTTCTATTTCTCAGGATGTAGGTTCAGGTATGATTTTATGGCATCCTAAAGGTTCATTTATCAGAAGTAAGATTGAAGATTATTGGAAAAGTGAGCATATTAAGGATAATTATGATTTGATATATACTCCGCATGTTGGTAAATCAGATCTTTGGTCAAAAAGTGGTCATTTAGATAATTTTAAAGAAAATATGTTTTCTAGCATTGATATGGATAATAGTGAATATTATTTGAAACCTATGAATTGTCCTTTTCATATTGCCTATTATAAAAATAGTTTAAGAAGTTATAGGGATTTACCTATGAGAATAGGTGAATTAGGCACTGTATACAGATATGAGAAACAAGGTGTTTTGCATGGATTACTTAGGGTGCGTGGATTCACTCAAGATGACGCTCATATATTTTGTATGCCTGAACAGGTAGTGGAAGAATTTAATTCAGTTCTCGATTTGACGTTTAGAATTTATGATAAATTTGACTTCAAAAACTATAAGATCACATTGTCAACTAAACCTGATAAATATGTTGGAGAAGATAAAGACTGGGATTTTGCTGAAAATACTCTTGAAAAAATATTAAAAGAAAAAGGATTAGTATACGAAGTTGATGAGGGTGGAGGAGCTTTTTATGGTCCTAAAATAGATATTCATATCGAGGATGCTATAGGCCGGCTTTGGCAGTGCACTACTGTACAATTTGATTTTAATTTACCTGAACGTTTTGATTTGAAATATATATCTAATGAAGGTAATGAAATCAAACCAATAATGATTCACAGAGCACTTCTTGGTTCAGTAGAGAGATTTTTCGGAGTATTAGTTGAGCATTTTGCAGGTTCATTTCCTATGTGGCTTGCTCCGGTTCAAATTGTAATTATACCTATTGCAGATAGGCATATAGATTATTGCAATCAAATTTCCAATGCTTTGAAAGAAAAAGATTATCGTTCGGAAGTTAACAATTCATCTGATAGGATGAATGCAAAAATTAGAGAAGCTCAAATGCAAAAAATACCATATATGATTGTAGTAGGAGATAATGAGGTATCTCAAAATAAACTTTCAGTAAGAACCAGATCTGGCGAAAACATATCAGATATAGATTTAAATGAATTTTTTAATATGCTAAATGATTAATAAATTTTTATTAAGAAATCAATTAAAAATATCATCCTATGTTTCATTCCTAGGTATTTTAATGGTTTTATTTCAGATAACTTTGGGTGGAATTGTAAGGATTACCGAATCAGGATTAGGCTGCCCTGATTGGCCATTATGTGACGGGCAGATTGTACCTGAATTAGATTTTCATACAGCGATAGAATGGGGACATAGGGTTTCTGGTGCTTCTATTGGAATTTTAATTATTCTTATTAATATTATTTCAATTAAATTTTTTGGCAGGAAATCATTTCAATCAATAATAGCCTTTTCTTTATTATTGTTGGTTATTTTGGAAGGAATTTTAGGCGGAATCACAGTGTTGACGGAATTAGCATGGTGGGTCAGATTAATTCATCTTGGAGGATCATTTATAATTCTATTTCTTTTTGCATATTTGTTTTCTTCTATTGGGCAAGGTAGTAAAAAATCATTTATGTCAAATTTAAAGAAATATCAAGAATATATATTAAATATCACTATGATTGGGCTTTTAATATTAATGTTGTATGGTTCAGCAATTGTAGGCCTAGGAGTTAATTCATCGTGTATGTCGTGGCCTGATTGTATGGGCCAATGGATAAGATTTAATGAAACTTCATATTTTTTGCATATGATTCATAGATATTTAGCTTTAGTTTTTGGGTTGATGATATTGTATCTTTCACATGCGGTTGGTAGGGTCGCTATGCCAGGTTCTTTTGTTAAAGTTATTGCTAGATTATTAGGATTGACATTTGTAATACATATTCTTTTTAGCATTGGATTAGTTCACGCAGGATTTGATGGATGGTTAAGGGTAGTGCATCTAAGTTTAGCTGGGATTATATGGTTGCTTGTTTCATGGTTGTTCATTGAATATAGAATATTTAAGACTACTTAATCAGAAGGTAATTTTTAATTATAAAAAAAATGTAATTTATTAATTATTAACTATAAAATGTGTAGACTATAGATGCCCTTGTTGTTACAATTTTTTAAATGTGAATTATATTACTAACAGATAATTTAGTGTTTAATACGATAAAAAAAATCTTACCACTTTTATTTTCTTTACTTTTTGTTATTGCTTGCGGAGGGTATGACGGTCCGCAATCTACTTTTGATACGTATGGTCCAATAGCTGAAGAACAAGCTGATTTGTTTTATTTGATTCTTTGGGCAGGAATGGTAGTTTTGGTCGCGTGTGAATTAGCAATTATATATATCTATATTAAATATAGAAGAAAGAAAAATTCCGATAGAATCCCATCCCAAACTCATGGCAATACTAGATTAGAAATTTTGTGGACTGTTTTGCCAGTTATATTTTTAGCTATTGTATCTGTTCCTGTGTTGTCAGCAATTTGGTCTTTCGGAACTGCTCCTGAAAATCCGGATGTTGTTGTTAATGTGAAAGGGCATCAATATTGGTTTGAATTTGAATATCCAGATTTAGAGGTAGTAACAGCTAATGAATTACATATCCCTGTTGGTAAAAAAGTACTAATTAATCTTGATTCAAATAATGTTTTGCATAGTTTTTGGATTCCAAAGATAGCAGGTAAAACTGATATCATTCCTAATCAAGGTAATTTCATGTGGATCCAAGGAGATAAAATTGGCATGTATTACGGGCAATGTGCAGAATTTTGTGGAGAATCCCATGCTTTGATGAGATTTAGAGTTATAGTAGAAACTGATGAAGATTTTCAATCATGGATTTCTCATGAAAAATCAGAAGCATATGTGCCAAATGACCCATTAGAAAAAACAGGATATGATATTTTTATGTCTTCGAAAGCTGGATGTGGAGGTTGTCATATGATAAATGGATCTAAAAAAGCAAAAGGCAAAATAGGTCCTAATCTAACACATTTTGGGTCTCGACAGCATATGGCTGCAGGTATATTAGACAATAATCAGGTTAATCTTAGGAATTGGATAAGAGATCCTGATATGATAAAACCTGGCAATATAATGTCAGGACAAGGGGCAGTTTATATGGATCCTAATAAATCATTAACTGAATCTGAAGTTATTGCCCTTGCTTCATATTTACAATCTTTAAAGTGATATAGGAGAATTAAATTATGACAACAATTCCTCTTAAATTACCGTTTAATATAAAACTCACTAGACCTGTGAATCCTACAGGAATATGGGATTGGCTGACTACTATTGATCATAAAAAAATAGGTGTTTTATATGGGGTGACTGCATTTATTATGTTCCTTACAGGAGGAATTGAAGCAATTTTAATTCGAACTCAGTTGATTGCACCGGAATTAAAAATAATAGCTCCTGAAGTGTATAACCAACTTTTTACTATGCATGCAACAACAATGATCTTTTTAGGTGTCATGCCTTTATCGGCAGCG
>MDTE01061393.1_pt1 | contig 33847 bp, 26 predicted proteins | sample 811231 | NCBI WGS metagenome assembly MDTE01 (sample SAMN05326651, study PRJNA326480) | marine metagenome | isolation source: seawater | place: Indian Ocean: Red Sea | collected 2010
AGTTGGAATCAAATGTTTTGGTCCTGAATCACTTGGAGCACAGCTTGAAGGCTCAAAAGATTTTGCAAAAGCTTTTATGAAAAGACATAACATCCCAACAGCTGGCTATGAGAGCTTTACTGATGCATTTAAAGCAAAAAAATACATTCAGAAAAATAAGTTACCTCTGGTTATCAAAGCTGATGGTCTAGCTGCAGGAAAGGGTGTTGTCATTGCAGAGGACTATGAGACCGCTTTTAAAACCGTAGATGAATTTATCAGTAAGACAAAATATGGCGATGCAAGCAAAAAGATCATAATTGAGGATTTTCTAAAAGGTCAGGAGCTTAGTTATATTGTGATGGTAAATGGAACTGAATATTTGCCACTTGCAACATCTCAGGATCATAAAACTATAGGAGAAGGAGATCTTGGGCTCAATACTGGTGGCATGGGAGCATATTCTCCTGTTCCATTTGTAAAAGATGATCTAGATGTAGTAATTAGGAAAAAAGTTATTGAGCCAACCGTTAGAGGACTTACTGATGATGGGATTGCTTTCAGAGGATTCTTATATGCCGGCCTAATGATTGACTCTAATTTAAACCCAAAGGTATTAGAGTATAACTGCAGATTTGGTGATCCTGAAACCCAACCAATAATGTTAAGAATGGAATCAGACCTTATTGATATGATTCAAAGATGCTTTTCAGGAAATATCAGTGATTATGATATTGAATGGGATAAGAGGTCAGCTATGGGTGTTGTAATGTCTAGTAAAGGATATCCAGAATCATATGAAACTGGAAAAGCAATCTCTGGGCTTGATATATTGGCTGATAAGAATGATATTAAAGTATTTCATTCCGGTACGGCGTCAGCAAATGGCAATATTCTTACAAATGGTGGTAGGGTGTTATGTGTAACTGCACTTGGTGATGACTTAAATCAGTCTAATAAGAAGGCATACTCTGCTATTAATGAAATAGATTGGGATGGAAAATATTATAGGAAAGATATTGGTTTTAGAGTAATGAAATAAACCTATTTCTTCATTGACTCAAAAAACTCATTATTAGTTTTAGTATCTTTCATTTTATTAAGTAAAAACTCAACCGCTGCAATTTCATCCATATCATGGACAACTTTTCTAAGAACCCACATCTTTTGTAACTCTTCAGGATCCATTAGAAGATCTTCTCTTCTTGTGCCAGACTTATTGATATGAACTGCGGGATAAACACGCTTGTCAGCAATCCTTCTGTCAAGAGCAATTTCCATATTGCCCGTTCCCTTGAATTCTTCAAAAATGACTTCATCCATTCTTGAGCCTGTCTCAACTAATGCAGTCGCAATAATTGTTAAGCTACCTCCCTCTTCAAGATTTCTTGCTGCACCAAAGAAACGCTTTGGCTTCTGGAGTGCATTTGCATCTACACCACCAGTTAGTACTTTGCCTGAAGCCGGTGCCACAGTATTATATGCTCTTGCTAACCTTGTAATAGAATCTAGGAGAATAACTACGTCTTTCTTATGTTCTGATAATCTTTTTGCTTTTTCTAAAACCATATCTGCAACTTGTACATGCCTTGATGCAGGTTCATCGAAGGTACTCGAGACAACTTCTCCTCTGACAGTTCTAATCATATCTGTTACTTCTTCTGGTCTTTCATCAATTAATAAAACAATTAGATGAACATCTGGGTAGTTGGCAGTAATTGAGGACGCAATATTTTGAAGTAGAATTGTTTTACCTGCTTTTGGAGGAGAAACTATTAAACCTCTCTGGCCTTTTCCTATTGGTGAGGCTAGATCAATAATCCTAGCAGTAAGATCCTCAACACTTCCTGTGCCCTGCTCAAGTTTGAGTCTTTCTTCTGGAAAGTATGGAGTTAAATTTTCAAATAGAGCTTTTGTTCTCACATTCTCAGGGTCCTCAAAATTTATCTCTGAGACTTTTAAAAGAGCAAAATAGCGTTCATTATCTTTGGGAGGCCTTACTGAACCTGAAACTGTATCGCCTGTTCTGAGGTTAAACTTTCTAATTTGGGTAGGAGAAACGTACACATCATCTGGTCCGGCTATGTATGAAGTATCTGCAGATCTTAAAAATCCAAACCCATCTTGAAGAATCTCAAGTACTCCCTCACCAAAAATCCTCTTATCATCAGCTGCATGAGCTTTAAGTATTGAAAAAGTTATATCCTGTCTACGAGCTCTAGATATATTATCAATCCCCATTTCTTCTGCTGTTTGTTGAATCTCAGTGATAGATTTAGTTCTAAGATCAGGCAAACTGAGTACATCATTACCCTCTAACTCTGACTTTGAGATTATGTCATCAGAAGTAAATGTTGCCGCTCTCTCGCGAAAATCCTTCTTGTGCCCAGAGCCTCTCTTCCTTTTTCTTCCGTTTGCTGGCATTTTTTTATATGTTTTGATTAATGAAATTTTCTAATTGTGATTTTGATGCAGCACCTATATGCTGCGCTTGAACTGCGCCGTTACTAATTATGATCAGAGTAGGTATACTTCTTATAGAATAATTCATGGCGGTTTGACTATTGCTATCTACATCAAGCTTGACGATTTTAATCTTTCCATCCATTTCAACAGCTAATTCTTCTAATATTGGTCCAATCATCTTGCAAGGTCCGCACCATTCCGCCCAAAAATCAACAAGTACAGGTTTTTCTGAAGAAAGCACTTCATCTGTAAAATTACTATCTGTGACCTGACTTATTTCCATTAGTAGTTTATCTTGTTTGTTTGTCCAAAGTTAAAAATGGTTTATTCTGGAACGCAGATTTTGCGTTGAAATCTAATTCTCTCTAATCAGACTGCTATATTGCAAGTTTTTTTTGTAATAATTAACTTTAACTGAGAATAAAAAATATTATTAAGGCTGAATATATGTCTTCATTTTCAATATACAAAGAGAGCATAGATAATCTCATAGAGATATCCATGGATGCTGGGAAAGCAATAATGGATGTTTATGAAACTGATTTTAATATAGAAAAAAAAAGAGATAAATCACCGTTAACAAAAGCAGATACTTTATCTCATGACATAATTTCACGATCATTGAAAAAGCTTACGCCAAATATTCCTGTACTATCAGAAGAATCGACTAATGTTTCCATATATGAGAGAACTGGATGGAATGAATATTGGTTAGTTGATCCATTGGATGGCACAAAGGAATTTATAAACAAAAATGGTGAATTTACTACGAATATTGCGTTTATTAGAGAAAATAGACCCATTTTTGGAATTATTTATGCGCCTGCTCTAAATCAGATCTACTGGGGCTCTGAGCATAATGGATCTTTTATGTTAGACACAAAGGATTTGAACAACATTATGGAAATAAGTGCACTTAAATCAGTGGGCCCGAGTATTTGCATTGCAACTAGTCGTTCACACCCTAGTAAAGAGCTCAACAATTTTATAAAGGGAATTGTGGGACATAAAGTAAGGAAAATTGGAAGCTCTCTAAAATTTTGCTTAATAGCTAAAGGTGAGGTCGATTGCTATCCTAGATTTGGACCAACTTCAGAATGGGATACAGCAGCTGGTGAAATTATTGCAAAATCATCTGGAGCTATCGTGGCTGATTTAGAGGGGAGAAATTTAGTCTATAATAAAAGAGATGGATTTCTTAATCCTAATTTTATCGTATGCTCAAATAATATGTTAAAAAATAAATTATTAGAAATGTGGTCTCTCAAAAAATAATTTATTTTTTACCCGAAGTCTTCAACAATTTCAGTAAAGACCTTATTAACTAAAATATAGTCCTCATTTTTAATTGCATGCTCTAAATGAGCAAGATTGCTTTTTATTTCATCCCATTCAATAGTCTTGTCTTGAGCAATCATTATTTTCTTATGTGGTGTTTTAATAGATTTATGATCTATCAATAATTCTTCAAATAGTTTCTCACCAGGTCTTAGCCCAGTAAATTTTATTTCTATATCTCCATCTTTATTCTCCTTATCTCTTACTGTCATTCCTGAAAGACGAATCATATCTTTTGCAAGCTCAACAATCTTAATTGGATCGCCCATATCCAGTAAAAATACTTCACCATCTTGGCCCATTGCTCCTGACTGTATTACAAGTTGTGCAGCCTCATTTATCGTCATAAAATATCTAATTATTTCTGGGTCTGTTACTGTTAACGGCCCTCCATCCTCTATTTGTTTTCGAAACAAAGGCACAACAGATCCAGATGAACCCAAAACATTGCCAAACCTAACCATACTTACTCTTAGCCTTGAGCCATTATGCCTCTCTCTTTTAATTATTGCTTGAAGTAATAATTCAGCGAATCTTTTAGAAGCCCCCATAATATTTGTTGGTCTAACAGCCTTATCGGTTGATATAAAAACAAAATTACTTACACGAGAATTGAGAGCTGCAGTTACTGTATTCATAGTTCCCAGAATATTAGTTCTTATGGCTGAAAGTGAGTTTTTTTCCACCATAGGAACATGCTTATATGCAGCCGTGTGAAAAACTGTTTCAACATGATAATTCTTCATTACTGATAAGAGCTGATCTTTATGATTGATATCTCCAAGTACTGCCAATATTTTCTCTTCGTTCCCTATACTTTTTAACTCTCTCTCAATTTCATAAAGTGCATACTCATTGATTTCAAATAAAATGATTCTTTTTGGAGAAAGCTTGATTATCTCTCTACAGAGCTCCGAACCAATAGAACCACCTGCTCCAGTAACTAATATGCTTCTTCCTTCAATATCTCTTGATAATAGCTCCTTATTTGGTGCTCTAACCTCTCTATGAAGTAAATCCTCAATTCTTATTCGCCTTAAGTCTGAGAAGGTTATATTCCCCTTTGTTAAATCAATGATGTCTGGAATCTTTCTTAACATGATTGAGAATTTTTTTAAAAACTCCAAAATTTCCCCCAACTCTGATTTAGGAACAGACGGCATAGCAATTAAAATTTCTGATATATATTTTTTTTGAATTAACTTTTCAAGTTTCTTTCTTGGATAAATCCTCTTTCCCTCAATAAATAATCCTTGCTTCTGAATGTCATCATCTATGAATCCCTTGATTTTGATTGACATATCAGTCTGAATTGCAGAGGCTAGCCTTCTGCCTGAAGATCCAGCCCCATAAATTAATACATTTCTTACATCTGAATCTGGAGAACGCATTCTCAATATTGGTCTTGCCAATAATCTAATACCGCCAATAAAGAAAATTGTTAGAAGGAAATTAATAATAAGGAAATCGTATGGTTTGATAATCAAGCTTGGCAGCAGAACAATCAAAAACCAGAGTGTCGTATAGATTGATATGCCCATTATAATTAAACGAAGAGAGTGTATCCCGGTATACCTAGTGAATGATTGATAAAGACCACAAATATAAAAAATAGGTATTGCAATAATCGGTATTACAAAAATCACTAGAATAGACTCAGCGGTTTGCGGTATAAACCAATCATTGATTCTAATTGATAAGGACGAAAAAAATGAAATAACCAAAAGTATATAGTCAGCGATCATCAAGATAGCAGTCTTTTTCCATCTCCTTTGATTGATGATAGCCTCAATAAAATAAGAAAATATATCCTTCATCTGGTTAATCTAAGTTATTTTTTATCAATAATCTAATGGGAAATATCATCTTGTGAAAGAACTTTTCTTAATGTAAGCCATATGATTTTAATATCCAGAAAGAATGATTTATTTTTTAGGTAGTACTCATCTAATAAGACTTTTTCTGTTATTGATATTGAATCCCTACCATTGACTTGTGCAAATCCAGTAATTCCTGGCTTAAGTTTATGCACTCCTTTCTCTGTTCGTAGCTTAATCAAGTCATATTGATTAAATAATGCAGGTCTCGGTCCAATAAAGCTCATATCCCCCCATACAATTGAATATAACTGCGGAATCTCATCAAGGCTTGTTTTTCTTAGAAAATTGCCCACTCTTGTGAAGTATTGTTCAGGATCTTTGAGAAGATGAGTTGCGACTTTAGGTGTATCTTGTTTCATAGTACAAAACTTTGGCATATAAAATAGTTGATTTTCTGAGCCCACCCTCTCTGACCAAAAAAGTATATCCTCAAATGTTGTCACTTTTATCAAAATAGAGATTGGCAAGATTAATGGTATTAGAGCTAAAACTAAAACAAATGCAATAAATCTTTCCACGAAGGAGAGAAAATTATTTTTTTTCAAAAGATTTAGCAAAATATTTTCTAAGTATGATTTAGGAAGTCATTGACTCTCTTCGACATAATCTCTAGAGAAAGATTATTCTTAATATATTTCATTCCATCAATTCTTCTTAATTCTGAATTATTTTCATCCTTCTCTGAGAATAGTTTAAATAGAATTTTCCTCAATTGATCTACATTTCCTAAAGGCACCGAGATTCCATAGTCATAGGAGTCAATTAAGTGGTCTTTAAAATTTGCTGTTTGAACAACATACGCTCCAGAAGCTATGTATTCTGGAATCTTGATTGAAGAAACACCATATTCATAAATAGAATAGTCTTTCCAACCTTGGTAAAGAACATTTGCTGAAATTTGCTGCTTAATAATTTCTTCTCTTGGTGTCCTCCCATAAAAATATACATTATTAATCTTCATGCTCCTACACTGATCCTCAAAAAAAATCTTCTTTGGGCCATCTCCATAAATGCATACATCTATGGGTAAATCCTTAACAGCTTCAAATAAATCTTGCAGATACTGTGCTTCTCCTAAATACCCTGTATATGTCACGGTAAACCTATCTTTTTTGATTGGATTTATTCCACTATAATCTTCTAAGTTACAGTGATTAGGAACCCATAGATATTTATTTATGGATATGCCTAATATTTCCTCTGCATATCGATCTGTATGCTCAAGTATGCCAATAATCGCATCTGCTTTCTTAAAGGCAAGCAGTTCTGATAACCTACACACCAGAAAGAATGGATGGAATCTGCTCATTCCAGATGTGTATCTTAGAGATTCAGGCCATAGATCATGAACTTCGTGTACTGATTTTGCTCCTGAGAATAAGCAAATAAGGTAATTAGGAATATAATCTAGCTGATAGGTGCTTGTACTTATAACAGCTTCAGGTCTAATCTTAATGAAAAAAGGCAAAAAGATTACTAATAATAAATTAAAAACTAATATGTTCAGAAATCTACTAATTAATCCAGAATACTTGGGAGTTCTTAGAAAGTGATAATTTATGCCATCAATTATTTCAGATGCATATATTCCTTTAACTATAGGTTGTTTATTTCTCAAGTGAGAAAATGATGCTGCTATGATATGAATCTCATGGCCATATTCTTTTAATGCTAAAGAGTGATCATATACTCTCTTTGAAGGCCCTAAATCCGAGGAGCCAGCATAATGCTGAATATAAATTATCTTCATGATTGAAAGGCCATTATTATCTTTTTAAGCTAATTTAGTTTTCGTAAAAGTCATTTAGAGCAATAGCTTCATTATCAAAATTCAGATTTGAATAAAATGCAGACTTTCCATTACTCCCCATTTCTTCTGCTCGAGTAGGATTGTTATGCAAATAGTTAATTGCTTCAGAAATTGCAATAGGGTCTAGTGGATCAACCAACAGTCCACAATCGTATCTTTCTAATATAGTTCTTAATAAAGGAAAATCAGAAGCAATTACTGGTAGACCCATTGCCATGTATTCGAACATCTTTATCGGCAATGCGTCAATATAATTTTCAATAGGGTGGAGCGTAACGATACCACAATCTGATTTACTAAGAAGATCTACAACTTCAGAGCGTGATAAAAATCCCATATACTCCACATTGTCCCAACCTGGCATAGATTCGAGATTATTCTTTAAATCAGACTCTAGAAATCGGCCTGCAAGCTTTAGAGAAAATTGTTCGCCTAATAACTCGAATGAGCTTACTACTTCTTTAATTCCTCTTACTGAGGTAATACCTCCTATATATGTGATATTGAAAGACTTATTTTCTAGATTCTTCTCAGTTTCTTTCGATACATCAAACTCTGATTTAAGGGGGTAATTCTTGATATCGATTGTTTTATCTATATACTTTTCAAATTTCTTTCTTATGAATGGCGTGGCAGTAACGACACCATTAAGCTCTTTACAGATAAAAAATTGCATATAGTTAAAAATTATAGATAAAGGCTTTCGTAATAATTTTGGCAAATAATGCTTATGAAGTATTTGAACAGGATAATCTTCATGCGAATCAAAAAATATCTTCCCGCCTGCTGATCGCAGTAATAAAGCCCAAAATAATAAATCTGGATCATGTAAATGGTAAATATCAGCTTTTAGTGATTTGGCCATGAGGACTGCCTTAAAAGATGAAACAAGAATCCTCAAGAATTTATTCTTAAACTGGCCTACATCATAAAATGAAACTCCACTGGTTTGTTGATTTTGCTTTCCATCAGCTACAACGATACATACATCATGACCTGCTTTCACAGATGACAATGCCATTTTATGATAGATCCGAGTGCTGTACCTACTATGTGCAGAGGTTATATGAACAATCTTCATGCTAAATTTCTTTTATAAAAATAAGGAGATAACAAATATAAAATAATTAGAGTAATCCCTAAGCCATGAGTTATAAGTCCTGTAATCATGTCAGAACTTTTAATTATGGAATGTATTGGATGCATAGTTACACTAACTACAATCCATAAAGGCACGCCAGAATGATATAACTTATTTAAAATCATCAATATAGAAGAAAAAACTAAACCGTAAATGACAATGCCGAGAAGCCCAGCATTCATATATCCAGTAGAGAAAAATGAGCTATTAGCATTTGTTTCAGAATTCCCCAGATATTCTCCAATAACCCTAGCGGGTACGAGATCATAAGGATAATCAGTAATCAGTGGAATCTTATAAGACCAGAATAAAAAGCCATTCTCAGTGAAGAAATTATAATACTCAAAAGATAAATGTGCAGGGATAAAGAATACCCTGCGGATAAATAGTGAAGCTATAAAGCTGTAATCAAAGAAAAGAAATAGTGCCAATGAAACTAATACTACACCGCTCAATGCCAATGGAATAATTCCTACTTTCTTGTGAAGAGAATTATCAAAAATAATAAAGATGAAAAGAGAGATGAATGGGTAGAATAGGACTGATTTGTGTCCTGAAACAGAGAACCAAAAGACATGGAGTGCCATAAAGGCTATTGCCATCGTATAGTGTCGCTTATAAAGAGCATAAATGATTAGAAGTGGGCCTATCGACTTAAAAGTCCATTTATTTAGATAAGCAAAAAATCCTTGATTAGTAACTTCAGCGGCCAAATCTCTAAAATCATATACTTTATTTAAATCAAAATTCATATATTTCAATGAAGAGGGCTGAAGAAAATTAGCAGTAACAATAGCAACAGATATAAATGCAATGGCCCAAAGGTAGTTTGAATTTAATTTTATATATGGGAAAGCAAGTCGAGATTTAGATAGAGTAGCTATCATTAAAAATGAGGCAACTATAAAAGATTGATAAATTAGAGAACTGGAAGATAAACCACCATAAGAAAGAAAAGGTATCAAGAAACTAAATAAAGTCACCTGTAGAAAAAAATCTGATGGAGACTTAATGAATCTTGGTGTGGCGTGAATGGCTATTAGAGTAAATGCAAATGCGCTCGTGTAATAAAGCCAATCAAAATCGAGATTAAAGCCATAATAAGCAAATCTGTCATTAACAAATAAAATATAAGATAAATCAAGCAGTAGCTTATAGAGGATTGATATTGTGAAATATTTTATTGAGCTTTTATGTAATATCATTTTATTGAAGAGACAAAGCTTTTATATAGTTTCTTGTAGCCTTTTAAATTTGAATTATGCCATAAGAGTTCGAATCGACCACCAACTTGGCTTGTTGTCTTATATAACTGCTTAAGTTTATCTTCAATACTCCTATGATCTTTTATATTCATATAACTTGAACCATATAATGTTACATCCATAGCAATGAGTGGTGACTCTTCTATTGGTAACTCAATCATATTGATGGGATCAAAAACAGGATAAGGCCAACAAGTTCCTGCTCTAAAGCCAACATGCTCAGCAAACCCCATAGTAGAGTTTTGCTTTATGCCTGCATTTGATAAGTATCTATATGTATATGGATGTTTGAATTTCAAGTAATGCATTCTAGATTTAATAAAATTTTGACTGATGTCTAATTGATCAAAAACTTGTCTCAGTTTAAGTGTTTCTGATTCTATAATTTCTTCAGATAGGTAACTATTATAACTAGGATGAACACCAATATAATGTCCCCTGCTCGCTATATTTTCTATTAAGCTTAGAATCTCATTCTCAGAAATAATGTAGTCAGCATCTTTTGTTTTTGAGGAATTGCCAGCAATAAAATAGAAAGTACTTTTTAAACCAGACTCCTCTGAAATATTCATAAGATAATCAAATGTATTATAAGGGTCTTTTTCTATTAGAGATCTTGGCTTCAATAACCTATAGAAACCTAGGTAAAAAGCATCATTGAACTGACGACTTAAGATGTCCTTGACGAAAGCTTTGGTAAAACCCATGAGATTTGTAAAAGAATACTTAGCTGGCCTATCCACATCATGGGATAATAAAATCTTATCTTCACATTTAGGTATTTGTTTTATTAAATTTTTTTTATATAAAATTTGGCAAAAAATATTAAACCATTCATCTATGTATGGCCTCTCAATATAACCAAATCTATATGCATGAGAATCCTCAAATCTAAACCTTTGATGTCTGTCAGTATCATAATCACCAAGCTCTTCAACCCTTGCTAACGCAAAATAAACCATGCCTAAGAAATCAAAGTTAACTTGGCTTTGATCTTCTTCTATTTTAATTAATTCTTTAGCTTTATCTTTTAACCCTATTACTGGAATAGGGGCACCTAGTGGATTCTGCAACCCTACTGTATTGGCATCCCAAGTTGAATAACTAATACCATCAATACCCTTATTGAAGTCTGAATTATAGCCATTAATGACAAATTTATAATCAAAACTTCTGAAACTTATTATGATTGAATCAGGGGTAATATTGATCTTCGCTTTACTATTAAATCTCTGGCTACAAATCTTCTCCAGCCACTCTTTAGCCTTCTGATTACTATATAAAATATCATTCATAAAATTTTCTTTATAATGGCTCTGATAATTGAATAAAACTGTATTCTGAATGGCTTTAAGTCCGAAAAGTCCAAGGGAACGATTATTTTAGGTTTTATAAGAATACTAAGATTATTAATAAAATCTTTAAAGATTTTTCTAGATAGAAAGAACCTTAGATCAGTCAGAGGATTCCAAAGAAGAAATCCAATTCTCTTATTATGATTAATAGTATTCTCAATTCCATTAAAATGCTCAATCATCCTTAATGGAAGATTATCTCCAGCTCCAACTGCGAGACTGACACCAACACTGAAACGAGCATTTATCTCCATTATCTTATATTCTTGATCATCTTCATCAAATTTAAACTGAATGCCTACTGGGCCTGTACACCTTAAGTGCTTCACCAATTTCCTAGCTTGATTAAATAATTGACTATTTCTTAGTGTGACTGATAGTGATGTTGAACCAAATCTTCCACCGCCTGCCCTGACTTTCTTCTGAATGTTGTACTCAATTACATTACTGTCTTGATCCAAAACCATTAAAACTGCTACTAGCTCATCAATTTCGCCAGTAATATATTTTTGTAAAAGAAGTTGTCCTAAAAAACCATCGTATTTCTTATATGCATCAATTATTTCTTTTTTCGATTTGCAAATAATACCCTTGGTTCCATATTTATTCTTAAATGTTATGGAATCTTTACATTTAAGAAAGAAACCATTCTTGTAAAAGGTACCTTCTGTTTCCAGCCATTCATTGAGCTCATATTCATTATGAATATTGATAGTTGGTATTGAATTTAAACCAATATTTTCAGAAATTTTTGCTAACTTATATTTGTCAGTTACATCCTCAAGAATGCTCCATGGAGGAAATGTAGGCCTTGAGATTGCAATTAGCTCACCATATCCTTTCGATAATTTCTCAAGAGCATGATCATCACCAGCAATTACTATAATTGGCTTTAGATCAATATCATGAATTATGCGTTTAACTTTGTTTAAGTATTCACTCTCATTGGTTTTGAGAATATAGTTTTTCTTAACATATCCCGAAGATGATCCGATAGATGATGCGCCGCTAGAGACCACATATATATTTAAATTATTATTTTTAAGCCCTTGGATAACCCCCCAGCAGGTTATTGAGCCGCCAAATATAACTACATTAGTATTTTTCACACCGTCGCTATAGGCGTAACTGGTGACCCCACTGCACCAGGCAATCGAAGGGGGGGCGCAGTAAGCATGAATCTATTTCTATTATTTTTCTTAAGCCATTGTGCAAGTTCCTTTAGATACCATAATTCACCAAGATGTATTCCGAGCTTAAATAAACAATGCTCATGAAGAGGTAAATTTGGTCCCTTGTAGGACTCTGGAATTTTCACGCCTAATTTTTCTACTGCTAAATTATCAGAAATTAATACAGCTACTCCCGAGTCAGTTATCCAGTTTAGTAATTTCTCATCCCAACCATTAAGTGAAGCAAATTTTAAATTTATCTCAGGAGAAGGATTACCTTTTGATTTAATTATTGCATTGTCCATCCCAGTCCAGAGACAGAGCATATCCCCTGTTTCAATCTCAACATTCTGTTTGTCAAAAATATTCATTAATTGATCATAACCAACTGGGGCTTCGCTCTCTTTACACTCTCTGTAAAGGTCTACAAGAACGCCTCGACCTTGTATTCCATGCATGGCAGCATTTTCAATGCCTAACTTTGTTGCCTTTACGTAATCTCCCGATTCGTTGATCATATAATCGTCGGCTTTAAAGCCATTATAATAAACTACTTCTTCTATTCCATTTCCTTGAATATCGAAGACAGAACCTCTGTGAGCTAAAGAATCCCACTGAGTTGAATATTGTGTGTGCAAAATTACTAAATCATCACTTCCAACATCGGTTATTCTTTCATCAATCTTATCCCACCTGTAATTATAATATTCCTCATTATTTCTTATAACAGGCTTCAAAATAGGAGGCTTTCTCACTTTATTCAATGCCTGTCCCCCAGGGAGATCAAGAGGTAGGCTTAGGCAAAAACTCTTTCCAGTTTTTATTTCATGAACTGCTTGTAAAACTTTTTTCTCATCTACCAGATTCAATCTACCCAGCTGATCATCTTCTCCATACTCTCCCCAATTAGACCCTTGTGGACGATATTTCCATCGGTTGCTATTTATCATCACTAACCTTATTCAATACTCTTTGTATCATCTCATCTGAGCTGCCTATATAGTTTGCTGGATCTATCAATTCATCTATCTCATCTATGCTCAAATATTCTCTAACCCTTTCATCATCAATTAAGGACTCTCTTAAAGTTATCCCCTTATCCCATGCTCTGCTCGCAGCACCAATAACTATGTCATGGGCAGAATTTCTCCCAACTTTGGGAGCGATAGCCATCATCACTGATTCCGCCATCAGCAATCCACCACCCATGCTCAAATTTCCAAGCATCTGCTTCTTGTCTACCTGTAAACCTTCTATCATTGGTATTGCCAACTGAAAACTTCCCGATAACAATACAAATGATTCAGGGATTAAAAGCCATTCGAGGGGCATAGATGAAACACTCCGCTCATGTTCTTGAATCATTGCAGTTAATTGACTACTTACGTTGCCCCTCAATCTATTTCCAATTGCCATAATTATTGGGCATGCAACAGGATTTCTTTTCTGAGGCATAGTGCTGCTTCCGCCTTTTCCTGACTCATATGGTTCTCTAATTTCATCTACTTCTGTCCTCATCAGAGTAGCAACTTCGTTGGCAATTTTAGATAGTGTTGCGCCGACCATAGCAATCCAAAATATTGCCTCTGCCCATCCATCTCTTGATGTGTGCCAAGTGATAGATGGCTCTTCAAGCCCTAGCTCTGATGACAGTTCCTTTAATACAGTCAATCCTTTATTTTCTAATGTAGCTAATGTGCCTACTGCACCACCATATTGACAAACTAGTGCACGCTTACGTAATTCTGGCAAACGGTCTCGATGACGCAATAATTCATCTAGCCAGATAGCTGTTTTAAATCCAAAGGTTATTGGCGCTGCATGCTGTTGAAATGTTCTGCCAGGCATCACTGATGTACTATGTTCCTGAGATAGTTTTGCAACTGCTGAGATCAAACTATTTAACTGAGACTCAATAATTATAAACGCTTCTCTCATCTGCAAAGATAAGCCTGTATCAATGATATCCTGAGTTGTAGCACCCCAGTGAACCCAACGAGCACTTTCAGGATCACAACACCTTGCTAGCTCATGAACTAATGGGAGTATCGGAAACCCAACTTTCTGATACTCCTCTGTCATTTTTTTTATATCTAAGTTTTCAACTTTTGCAGCATTAGTTATAGATATTGCAGCTTCCATGGGAATCATTCCTACACGAGCTTGAGATCTTGCAAGTGCAGCCTCGGTCTTTAACCAACTATCAAAACGACCCTCGTCATTGAAGATCTTTTTTACTCTTGGATCTCCAAATGTACTTCCATAATATTCTGAATCGATAATTGATGCAGTCATGTCTATTTCCTTGTCACATTAACTTAGTTTCTGATTTACTTTGTAATACTAGTAGTAAATTGTTTTTTAAGCCTAATAGTATCTGCTTTCAATATAGGCATATCATTTCTCATGCCCTTTCTGATCCTCACCTCCAAAAAAGAAGGTTTTCGATTCATGTATAGTAGCTCTAAGCTTTCTTTCATATTATCAGAATCAGACACAAAGTTATCTAACGTGTAATATCCAGAGTTTGTGGCAATCTCATTTAAATTCACTGTAAAAGCAACGCTTTCTTGCCCGCCCACAGATTCATGAACACCATTATTCAGAACAATATGCAGTAGATTCTTCAATCCCAAATTAGCTGTTATCGGCATACTTCCCATATGCATAAGAGCTGAGGCATCGCCATCGAGACATATTACAGATCTTTGAGGACGAGCTGCTGCTATACCAGCTGCAATAGATAATGCATGGCCCATTGCGCCTACATTTAAAAAGTCATATTCATGGCTATGTCCAAGGGAATCTCTTATGGCATATAGTTCACGAGTAATCCTTCCTGTAGAAGCAACAAAAATTGTGTCCTCTGATACTGAATCAATAATAGTCTTAATGGCCTCTTCCCTGCTTAATGTGTAAATTTGATTATCATCAAATCCTGCTTTCTCTTTTCTTGCTAATACATTTTTCCTAACTAATAGTGCAGTAGGCTTACTCAGCCTTCTAGCCTCACTTACTGCCCACCCAAAAGATGAAATACTCAATTCTTCATCCTCATCAAGAGCTTTATAGGGAATACCTAATGCATCTAAAAGTACCGGCGATAGCTCTCCTTGACTTTGGTGCTGAGGCCAATCCCCAGTTTTTGGTTCACCTCTCCATCCAATTAATAGAACCATTGGAACAGAATAGACCCTTCTATCTGCTAATGAAATAAGTGGATTCATAGCATTTCCCATACCTGAGTTTTGCATATATACAAGTGGAACAGTATTAGTTGCAAAGTGATAACCTGCAGCCAGAGCTATTGCATTTCCCTCATTTGCAGCAAGCACATGATGGTTTCCATTCCAATAGGATTCTAAACCCAAACAAAAGTCATTTAATAATGTGTCAGGGACACCAGAAATAAACTCAACTCCTGATTTCTTGAGAGTTTCAAAAACAATTTCTAAATTAATCATTTAACACCTATCAAGTTACAACGCTTGATTGTCGAAAATAAGCTATCCAAATTTTGAGGCATCGTCCAAACTTGATCAATTATTTGATTCATATCCTCAATTCTTACACCACCATACATTGCCAACTCCTTATATTTTTCCATTAATTCTTGATTACTCATTGGATTTTCAGGTTCACCCTTAGGATAAATAATCTCCTTTCTATATGATTTACCATCTTTAAGATCAATCTGTATTGAAGCAGGTCGTTTATCAGGAACAAGGTCACTATATTTCTGATTCTCTTCAATAGTAATTTTCTTAGATAGTACTTTATTCTTATTTGATTCTACAGCCTCTTGATTAAAGTCCTGAATTCCTGCAGAACCAGAATTTAAAGCAATTGCAACACTAAATGGTATGCTCATCTTAGCCGATGACACAGAAGAAACTTCCTGATTGTCATGTCGTCCCTTTAAGCCCTCATAAGTAGTAATAGTAATTTTCTTAACATCAGTTGTATGGAAAGTATTTTCTTGAATGATTTCTAGAGCAGCTTCTATAGAAGGGTGAGCATGACGACAAGCAGCAAATGGCTTGATGTAAACGCTATGTATCCAATAATCTTTTGGTGGACTTCTGAATAAATATTCCTCTTTCAGACTATCTGTAGTCATATTTAAAAAACCTGTTTTACCGCCAAGCGAATCCATTGGTGAAGTCAAACCCGCCTTTCCTACGATTGCTGATTGAACTGCTAGGCTAGCAGCCCTTCCAACATTATAAGGTTTCAATTCAGAACTATTTCCTACAACTTTCAAACTTCCTGCTGCAGATACAGAAACAGCACCTAAAGCATCCTCCATTTCTTTTTTTGTGAAAATCAGCATTCCTGCTATAGCCATAGTTGCTCCGATGCTTCCACAAGTTGCTGTTGGATGATATCCTCTTTTGTAGTGTGAAGGCTGAATAGCACTAGCTAATCTAAGAGCTGCATCATATCCTACAAGCACTCCTCTAATTAAATCTTCACTCTTTACTTTGAATTTTTCAGCAATGGGCAATAGAGCTGAAAATATTGGTGCTCCAGGATGGATCATTCCAAAACGCACGCCGTCATCCATTTCAGCTACATGAGAATTTAAGCCATTAATCAGTGCTGCAGTTTCAAGAGATACATTTGAGTCTATACCAATTGGAGATACACCTTCATTGAATTCCCCAAGAAGATTTATGATTCCAGTTGTTGAACTTTCAAGTAGTCTTACTCCAGCCAATGTTGATCCTAAATAATCAAGTAAGCATCGGCTAACCTGAAGACGTTCCTGATTACTGGGTTCATTTTCCATGAGTTTATGAAGACTAGCTATTAACTCTGCTGTAACTTCCTTATTCATCTAGTCTTCCAAATTTATTTTTGACTTACAGTTCTGAAGTATGCTGGTGACTCTGATTTAGAAATTTCCCAAGCATAATCAAATGCATCTAAAACTTCATTCTGAAGCTTTCCTTTATTAAAATATTTAAGGTTTTGCTCTAATTGTTTTATTGATGAAGCTCCAATCAAAACTCCATCTCCTGCAGTTATATCATGATCAGAATGATTAGTTAGCCATCTAAATGCAGCTTCTATAACTGAAATTCCATTAAGCTCACAAGCTTCATTTAAGACTTTGAGAGATTCAAAAAACTCTTTCTTCCAGTATCGGTCTTTATAATTGGGTCGATGTGTAAACCTCCCAGGAGTGATATTATCAATATCATTATATTTGCCTGCCAGAATTCCACCAGCAAGAGGATTATAAGTATAGAAGCGAATCCCAAGCTCACGAAGTGCTGGAATCAATTCAGGCTCGACATTCCTGCTTAAACCATTGTATAAGCCCTGATAAATACTAGGAGTAAGCCAGCCTTGATTCTTACATAGATGGCATATATCAACTACTTGCCAAGCTGGATAATTACTTAATCCTAATTCATTGATATATCCTTTTTGATACAATTCAGCACAGGCTGCAAATGTATCATGGATCGGCGTTTCTGGATCTGGAAAATGCAGGTATAAAATATCAACTTTCTCTATTCCTAAACGTTCTAAAGACACAAAGAACTGTGACTGGATTGAATCTCGATCTAATTTTCCAGTTATTCTGGGATTTACTTTTGTTGCAACTATTCGATTCTTAATTTTGAGTTGTTTGAGGGCATTGCCTAGGAATTTCTCGCTATCTCCATTGTTATATACATATGCTGTATCAAACTCTTCGTAACCCATTGACACATAAAGTTCCACCATCTTCAAGCTGTCTTCAATTCCAACTTGTGGCCCAAAATTCATGGTGCCAAGTATGGGCTTTACTCTCATTTCTATCCTTTATCTTTTGGGGATGGTAAAGCTTCAGGATAATAGTTATCAATCATTCTTTGTACAAGCATTACCTGCTTAGCCCTTGCTCTTGCCTCAGGTTCGCTAGTATTCCAGCTATGATTTTTAGCTACAGATCCGCCAGTCTTTAGATAAATTGGTGATGCTATTCTTATCATCTCTGGAACCTCATAGTGCCTAATAAATCCTCCAGTGGAACTTGGATTTTCTGTATGCACATCTATCGGAATGTCGATTGCCTGTCGAATTCCAGATAACATCTGAAGCTGAATATCTCGAACAGGATTAATTGAGTTAGCTCCGATATTTTCGAGTAATTTTGCAGAGCATGGATTTCCGTGGCCACAATGTGCGGAAACCTTGAACTGGCAATCTTCAGGAATTTCTCCATTTTCTCTTGCTTTATTCAAAACCCATAAACAACCTTCGTCATATACCAAGAATGATCTGCATCCCATACCTGAGGCACGCTTCACCTCTTCTATTGAACGGACAATTTGCTCTTGTCCTCTCAATCTATAGCCCATACGCTGGCCTTCAGGTGTATTTACAGAAGCACTAGTATCAGTTGTAGCCCTTGGCCCTATTGCAAGCACTAATTCAACATGATGTTCATTTGATAGCTCAGACATTGAAATAATTTCATCATCAGTTAAAGACATAATTCCTTTTGTTTGTGTTACTCGATGAATTTGAATCTCAAGCTCTTTTAATTCCAGTAATAACGCTTTCATTACTGACGGGCCCTGAATGCCTGGGACCTCAAAACGGTATTGACCACCGTCTCTAAAGAACTTATTTGAAGTTGGTAGCTGATAAGAGTCACTATCAGGCAAACCTAAACTCGCCAGAAATTTACGTGTGTTTTTCATGCCTTCGTCATTCATATATCACCTGTCAATTATGCCTTGAAAAGATTTAGATATTCGTTTTCGTCTTTTATAACGCCATAGGCCTTGGCTCTAAGTTCGATTCCTTTTGCCCAATTACGGTGTGGTCCTACTTCATTCATTTTATTTCCTACATCACTTTTAAAAACACCTCCACTTTGCATCAGAATTTGATTTGCATCATCAAACTCCTCCAAAGTTATTGCTTGCATGGCATTCACGAAACGAAGGTGTGAGGGATGAATGACAGTTTTTCCAACCATTCCATTTGTTTTGTCATGTAACACTTCCCTTAGAAGGCCATCAATTGCCTCATTTATAATAGGCTCTCTTGTAAGCAAAGAGCGATCTATATTATTACCTAAATATTGTCCCAAATCATCGTCAGCGTATGCTAAGAAATACTCCCACACAGGAGCAGAGACTGTATAACTATCCTCCATTCTACTGAAGAAATTTAATATATCAGAAATAGCATCCCGGACCGGTAATATGTCATAAATTGAGGTATTTATTCCTCTTCTTACTCCAAAGAGGGATGAAAAATCAGTTCCTCCCATCCGAATATTTAAAATATATTTTTGATATGGGTCTAAGATTAATTTTAGATTATTAAGTTCTTCTACACGAGTTTCACTATATGCAATTGCCTTGCCTTCAAGGATTGGCATTCCATAAAGTAAACTCTCAAATCTATCATTAAGGGCTTTCAATTGATCGAGATAGGTATTTGCATTTACAGTATAAAATTTAGGAAAAACGAAGCCAGTCAGAATATTCGCCTGAATTTTAGATAACTTTTCTGAAAATGAATAAAACTGCTCTGTATTTCTAACTCTTAAGAAGATTAGAGGTAAATCATCAATATTAAATTTTTGATCCTCAATTGCATTTGCTAGTGTGCTTAAGTGATATAAAACATTTTCTTCTGCTTTATCTATATCATCTTCACTTATTGCATCCTCGAAACACATGACCATAGACTTTAGCTCTGGTATTTTCATTTCAATCAATTTTTTATGTATGCTCTTAGTGCCAGGCATATATAAGGTTCCGCCAAGGCAATATTGAAGAAGCTTCTTTTCAGTCCACTTATTGAATTCTATGGGCTCATGACAAAATTTATACCTAGGATTATGGTTATTATGTTTCATAATTACATCTTAAAATAATGCGGGTTACATTTCGATTGTATTATTTACACTTAACTACGTCGACAGCTAAAGATACTAATATGCTTGCTTAAGTAATCTTAGGTACAAAACTAAAATTAAAAGAATTGAGAACCCTAGTCCAAATAACCAAGCATGACTATAAAACATTAAAGAAAATGCTATGGGTAAAACACTAATGATAGCAATCATAAAAGCTAGAAAGCTATCTTTCAAAAACATAAATATATTATTGCCAGAGATAATATAGAGCCATATTAGTAGAGCAAGTCTCCAAACAGCATTCACTACTGCATAAATAATAATAGTAGTAGTCAAGTCTCCGATCAAAACTCCGGTATAAAGGGCTAATATTCTTGCTCCTAAAAGCGAAAAATGAAATAACATACCTTGTTTTTGTTTTTCCATTACAGCGGTCACTGTTGTTATAGGCGATGAAATAAATGTCAGATATAACCAAGGAGCCAACCAACGAGCAAAATAACCTGACTGAGTCCAATCTTCTCCAAAGATTAGGCCAAAAAGTTGTGGGCCGAGTAAAACCAATACAAGCGTGAAAGGTGCTCCTATTTGAGCCATTTTAGAATGCAAATTCCTAACGAGAGGTCCAAGTATTCCATTTCTATATGCTTCTGCGGCATTTGAAATAAAGACTTGGCTCACAGCTTCACCAATCAGGGAAGTAGGTGCACCTAACACACGCTTTGTCAATGCATAGAATCCGGCTGCAGCAGGACTGAATGCAGCTGTTAAAATTAAAGAGGGCAATTCAACACCAACAACTCTTGCTAATCCAGCTGGAGTCGAAAATTTTGGGAAACGCTGATATCTTATTGCTACCTTTCTAATTCCATTCCATGAAAATTTCTTAAAATTTGGTCTTGCAAGTCTTGAAGCACCAACTCCATGACTTGCAACTTGACCAAGCAATAATCCAAGCCCTTCTAATTTAAATGCTGATAGCTGAATTGCTAATAGAACAAAAGATTTTCTAACCTTAGTGGATGCAATAATTCCAAAATTTTTCGTGCGAACTGACCATTGGCTAAAAATTTTATATATTCCACCAAGCAGTATTCCTAGTGGTAGCATCCAGAGATAATTTGATAATATTGGTAATCCTAAGATTTCAGCAATTGAATCTCTGAAATAAAAGACCATTATCGAAACAAAGAAACAAATTGTAGCAACCAGAATTAGACTTAGAGCTACAATATTTGCTGCATCTTCATCATCTTCTGGTAATGGAATAGCTATATCATAGCGTAGACTTGAAATAAGCAAGCTTATTGCAATCATGCTCATATATACTGCCAGCAATCCAAAATCAGATGGAGAATACAGTCTTGTTAGAATAGGGGAAGAGAAAATAATCAATGCCTGTGCTGACATTGTCCCTCCGACTAAAACACTTGCATTTCTTACAAAGTTATCTTTAGGAAGCTTAGCTCTGATTAATTCCTTCAATTTTTTCATAATTATCTATGATATAGACATAGGAATAGAAAATTAAACTTCAAGACTTAATGGTTTCAGGATCTTTACATCAATCCTTAAGATTCATTATATCTTTTATGCTTGATCCAATATTGACTTGTGCCTCGCTAGTAAGATACGGGTGCATTGGCAGACTCAAAACTTTATTAGCTAATTTTTCAGAAACAGTGACACCTCCAGTCACGCTTGGGTAATGCTTGTAACCAGTTTGTTTAGAAAGAGGTATTGGATAGTAAACAACACTTGGTATCTTCTTTTCATTAAGCTTTTTTTGTATGTCATCCCTATTATCGACCTTAAGTGTATACTGGGCCCAAGCTGAAGTATGTTCAGGCAGTATGGTTGGAACTTCACATGTACCAGAAAGAAGTTTGTTATAGTTTGAAGCTACTCCGTCACGGAGGTCTAATTCCTCTGGAAAAATTTTTAGTTTCTCAATAAGAATTGCAGCTTGAATTGTATCTAGCCTTGAATTTAACCCAATACGTATATTGTCATATTTCTGAGATCCTTTTCCATGAAGTCTGATTGAGTTTATAAGGTCTGCATCCTCATCATTATTAGTAAAGATAGCACCTCCATCTCCATAGCAACCAAGTGGTTTTGCTGGAAAAAAGCTAGTTGTGGTAGCATCCCCCATTGAACCTACTCTTCGAGCCTTGGAGATTCCGCCAAAACTCTGTGCCGCATCTACTAGAACTTTTATTCCTTCAGTATGAGCAATTTCCGTAATTGTATCAACATCAGCTGGCTGGCCAAAAAGATCAACAGGTATCACAGCTTTAGGCTTCAAGCCATAAGAAGCGCAATCTACTATTGCCTGCTTAAAACTCTTAGGATCAAGATTAAATGTATCTGGACAAACATCTATAAAAAACGGTGTTGCCCCCAATTGCGCAGGTGCTTCTGCTGTTGCAACATATGTAAATGATGGAACAAATACTGCATCTCCTGGGCCAATACCCCATGCCATTAAGACCAAAGATAAGGCATCAGTTCCATTTGCGCATGTAAGCGCATTAGTTGCTCCTGTGAAATTTCTAAGTTGCAATTCAAACTCCTTCACCTCAGGCCCCATAATGTATTGACCGTGATCAAGCACTTTTTTAATCGCAATATCTAGATCTGACCTTATTAACTTCTGTTGTGCAGCTAGGTCTATGAAATGTGTTGGTGATGAATATTCACTCACTAGAAATCTCCTCAATAATACTTTCACTTACTTTTCGATATGCTGTTCCATCTATAGGGCAAACTAGGTCTTCACTAAGACGACCCCCTGCTTTACTCATCCAACCAATTCTTTTAGCTGGCGCTCCAGCCATTAATGCATAGGCTGGAACCTCTTTGGTGACAACTGCGCCAGCGGCAATAAAGCAGTATTCTCCTAAATCATTACCGCAAACTATAGTTGCATTGGCCCCTATAGATGCTCCATGCCTTACTATTGTTTTTCTGTACTCATCCTTTCTGATGATCTCAGACCGAGGGTTATTAACATTTGTAAACACACAAGAGGGGCCACAAAAAACGCCATCCTCTAAAGTTACTCCCTCATAAACACTAACATTATTTTGTATCTTAACTCGACTACCGATAGTAACATTTGGGCCGACAACAACATTTTGTCCAAATGAGCAGTTCTCACCAATGGTGCAATTATTTAGAACATGGCTAAAATGCCATATTTTAGTGCCTTTCCCTATCTTAACATTATCATCTATGTATGATGACTCATGAATAAACACATCGTTATCTATTTTGCTCATAACATTCCTATTTTTACTTTCTCTTTTCTGCTTTGAGATAGAGATGCTGCTGAAAGTATTTCAAGCACTCTTAACCCTTCATCTCCATCTGTCAAAGGATTTGAATTTCCGTTAACAACTTCCATAAAATGTTGGCACTCGTTCCTTAGGGGTTCAGATTCTGGAACATCTATATACTCAACATCAGATTTTCCCAATTTTGGTAAAGCTGAAGATTGCTCTATTACATGTGGATATAAAGCCAATTTCTCTTTCCATGATTTTGTGTCATCAAAAACAATCATAGCTGATTCACCAATGATAACTAATTTCTGTTCCTTATATGGATGTAACCAAGATACAGAAATATGGGCCTTTAGACCTGAATCAAATTCAATGTGAACTATAGCTGTATCTGCAATATCTGGCTGAAGGATGGCTGATGATTCAGTATTAACTATTAAGGGTTTTTTTTCAGTCAGAGATAAAATCATCGAAATATCATGTGGTGCAAAACTCCAAATAACGTCTTCCTCAGCACGGACTTTGCCAAAACTTAGGCGATTAGAGTATATATAACTTAGTGCACCTATTTTTCCCGATCTCACAATTGAGCAAACAGTTTTAAAAATTGGATGATACTGGAGAAGATGTCCAACCATAAGGTGGACATTGTTTTCCTTAGAAGAAGATTGCATTTCCTTTGCTTCAGATTCATTCATAGCTATAGGCTTTTCAACATAGACATGCTTTCCGGAATTCATTGCCTCTATAGCCATTGAAGCATGAAGTGGCGCTGGAACTGCAAGCACTACTCCTTCAATATTAGGATCTGAATTAACCTCTGAAAATGTATACATATCCACTGAATATTTACTTGCATAATTTTCTGCAACTTCAATATCAGGATCACAAACAGCTGCTAAACTTCCTAATTCAGAAAAATTTCTAACTAAATTCTTTCCCCAATGTCCACAACCAACTACTGCGATATTTTTACTCATAAATGCCCCAAGAATTCAACTATAAACGGAATACCGTAAATCCCTCATTAGTAAGATCCTTTGGCTCGTATATAGATTTGACATCAGCTATAACTGGCTTGCTGCCTCTGCAGAAACTCCTAAGAGTTTTTGAGTCTAGATCGCGAAACTCATTATGACCAACCGCAACAATTAAGGAGTCAACTTGGCTTGACCTAGAAATATTTCCAAGTCTTAAGTCGCAAGAACGCTCAATATCCGATTGATCTGCCCAAGGATCCATAATAACTACCTCTGCTCCCCAGTTTTTTAACTCAGAAACTACATCAAAAATCTTACTATTTCGGATATCGGGACAATTTTCCTTAAAAGTTATACCCATCACGCCTACTTTACTGTTGGCAACATCAATCCCATTTATGATCATCTTCTGAACTACTTTCTTTACCATATATTGAGCCATTCCATCATTGATCATCCTCCCAGCTAAAATCACTTGTGGATGATAACCAACCTGCTCAGCCTTATGTGTTAAATAGTAAGGATCAACACCGATACAATGGCCTCCAACTAGTCCGGGTCGAAATGGTATAAAGTTCCACTTGCTTCCAGCAGCTTCAAGAACATCGAGAGTATCTATATCTAATTTTCCAAAGATAACTGATAATTCATTTACAAAAGCAATATTTAGATCTCTCTGTGTATTTTCAATTACCTTAGCAGCCTCTGCAACCTTAATGCTTGAAGCTGGAAAGGTGCCTGCTGTAATTATGTCTCTATAAAGATTATCAATCTCAATGCTTACTTCGGGATTTGAACCACTTGTGATTTTCTTAATTTTAGTCAATGTATTGACTTTGTCTCCTGGGTTAATTCTTTCTGGGCTATAGCCACAAAAGAAATCTTTGTTGTATCTTAGTTCAGATTCTCGCTCTAAGATGGGAACGCAAACCTCCTCAGTGCAACCTGGGAATACTGTGGATTCATAAATAACAATGTCACCAACTTTCAAACAGCCGGCTACTGTTTTACTTGCTCTAATTATTGGTTCCAGATCAGGGCGATTAACATCATCAATTGGTGTTGGTACAGTGACAATGAATATTCTGCAGTCACTTAGGTCATTTGGATCACTACTAAACTTTAAGTTCTTTGGTCTAGTTAGTTCTTCTTCGCTAACTTCAAGAGTATTATCATGGCCGGCTTTTAGCTCATTGATTCTCGATTGATTTATATCAAATCCTATTGTTGTATGGATTCCTCCAAACTCAATTGCGAGCGGAAGTCCAACATAGCCAAGTCCAATGACGCCTATTTTTTTTCTTTCAGTCATATTCTTCTTTCTGTTCAATAAGTTTCAGAAAACCAATTAATATCCGTCAAATAATTGCATAAGAATCCAGAATAATGCTTGGCGAATAGGTGCGGTTATCATTACTTATGCTCAGGTCGTGCAAATTAGTTATCTAATGAAAAATAGTAATGCCTAACTAAAACTATCATTAGGCTTAAGATTCCACCTAGCATTGTTCCAAGTATACAAATGATAGCTCTACTTGGTTTTGATTTTTCTTCAGGAATAAAAGGGGGTTCTATTTCTATCAAAATATAATCTTCATTTATTTGAGTCATCATTTGTTTTTCAAGCTGAGCCTCAATTAGTGCATTAATAGATTCTTGTATCTCAACAAATGATGTTTTAGATAATTCTGAAGTTAAATATTCTAGGCCCTGCTTAGATTCTTCCATATCTTTATTGCGCAATAAAACATTCGCTTCATTTATTATTAGCTCTAGAAATTCTTTAGCAAAGATAGGAGATATATGCTCTATTTCAATCGTAATGAATCCTGTTGCAGTATCCTGAGAAATATTCAACATTTTACGAAAATGTTTATGAGCTTGAAGATATGTTGGCTTCTTTATCCAAGATCTTTCTTTTGCATCATAAATATCCTTATAGAATGATAGTTTTCCAGAAGCATGGTTATACTTTTTAGCCGCCATAATTGAAGGTAAAACATCTTCAAACTCCAATAAATGTTTAATAAATTTTCTAGATTTAATTAACTCAATTGTCTGTGCTGCTCTATCCTCACCTGAAGATGGCAGATTAATACCTGCCATTGCAGCTAGTCCACTATATTGAGACAGACCTTGACTCTCTGATGCATTTCTTGCAATCAACAAAGATTCTGATTTGTAATAGTTTGTTAGTAAGAGGGAGTATGTTACAGAAGCAACCGCAAAAAAAGCCGTTATTTGTATGATCAGCATTTTAGCTGCCCAAAGGACATCAAAAATTTCTTTTAAGTCAATCTCATCATTCAGATAAACATCTCTTTCATTCATTTAAAAAATCTCTCTTGATATTTCAATTATTGAGTATTTATATTTCATCAGAAACTATTAACTGCAGCAGCTGCAATTGCCATCTGATAAACAATTTGTGTAATTTCAGTTGCTGCCCTTAACTGATTAAACGAATTTACTTTGAGAGGAACTACGATTGTATCCCCACTCCTAAGTTGAGCTGATGAAGATCTAAAAAATCCAGATGATATCTGTGAAGGTGAAACAATATTTCCATTAGATTTTATTATATATATCGAAGACTGATCTGCGAATTCTGTTAAACCGCCACTTAATTCAATATATTCACTTATATTGAATTGGTCATCATATACATGAGTAGTTTCTACGAATACTTCACCGATAACAGATATGCTTTGCTTATTTTTTGGAATATGTAAAGTATCCCCATTTTCTAGCAAGATATCTTGGTTTTGGCCTAAAATTATTTCTTCTAAGTTTATTACTAATCTTCCAAGCGATTCAAGTTCGCCCGGTGTCTGATCCAGAAGATCGGTTAATTGCTTTACTTGCCGGCTATTAAGTTGTTCTTGGCCAATATCACCTGACTGACTTGTAAGAATTATATTTTTCTGAAGGTCAGCCTTTGCAGTTTCCAATCTCTTAATTTCTTGCTCTCTTATAGATTCTCTGAGAAATATAGCAGCATCCAAGTCAGCATAATTTGTAGCTCCTCCTGCCCTTGCTACCAATTCAGATAGAGATTGATTCTCTGATATGGGATATATACCTGGGAAGTAAACCTCACCTTTAATTTCTACTGTTCTTACTTCAGATGACATTTTCTTTACAGTGATAATATCCATTTCTGATAGCTTTACCTCATTTGCTTCATCCAAAGATGTAAAGGATTCTTTTGAGATGAATTTATTTCCTGCATTGTCTAGTCTGTTAACTTCTATCTCAGGAGCAAAGATCCCATCAAGTGTTCCGCCAGCTGCATCAATTGCAGCTGAAAGAGTCATATCTTCTGTGTAAGGATATCTTCCTGGAAAATGAACTCCGCCAAAAACAGAAACAAACTTCAGTTTGTTATTGGCATTATCTCTATTAATGACACTGATGACAGGCTCAATAAGCTGTTTTCTACACTCATTTGTAATTTCTTTGGACAAATCAGTAGTTTCTTCTTGAATTTGATTAGTAATAACTTTTTCATTTTCTTCATTTAATTTAGCAACTAAATGCTTTGGCACAATGCAATAATCATATATTGAGTATTCATAATAAGTTTCTCTCTGAGTTGTTTCATGTTGAGAGTATTGATTTTCCATTACCTGACTCTGCGCTTCATCCACTTCTCTCGAGGATTTTTTCTGGAGAGATTTTCTCAGATATGTAAGAGAAGTCCATTCCTCCTCTATAAATGAAGTATTGGACCCTTCTTCTCTTTCCTGTTCGAAAATAAGTTTTGTTGTAATTAAACTTGGCTTCAATAGCGATGGCAGAAGCAGAATTTCGTCTTTATCAAATAATCTTTTATTTTGAGATGATGAGGAATCTCTAAAGGCATCTTCTAGATCAACTTGAATAAAACTATAACTCTGATTCATCTTATTCTTTCTTTTAATCAGGAGATAATTTAAATCGGTCATCTCTAATAGGTCGTCTGCATTCTGAAAAAGGTCAAGAATTCTCATTCCCTCTGTCCAAGGATAAAAACCAGGCTGAAGAGTATGTCCTGAAACTAAAACTGCATTTTGCATCTTATCATTTATAGGATAAATTGAGATCATGTCTCCATTATTCAAATTAAATTTACTTAGAGACTCCAAATCTAACTTCACAAGGTCATATGAATTTCTAGACTGATTCATTCTAGTAAGCTCGATATTTGACTTACTGGCTTTTGGTTTAAAATTACCTGCAAAATTTAGAAGATCATCCAAAGTCTCGTCATCCTTTAATTCATATATAGCTGGACGATTAACTTCACCTTTGACTGCTGCAGTTTTCCCAATTGGTTCGATAAATATTACATCTCCTTGCATCAGCCTTCTATCATTAGATGTATCACCGTTGAGAAATAAATCATAAAGGTCAAATTGAACTTCTGTTTTTCCATCTCTTTTGAGCTTAATATTTCTGAGTGAGCCATATGTGTCAATGCCACCACTTTGAAATATTGCATTGGTTATATTAGAGAGAGCACTAACACTATACATTCCTGGCTTATTTGCTGCGCCCAATACAAAGACGTCAATGGTTCTTAAGGATCCCAATGTTAGGCTGACTTGTGTCCCAATAAACTGGGTAGATATTATTTCATCAATTAGTTTTCTTACACTATCAAAAGTTAATCCTGCAATTGTGATAGGGCCAATTTCTGGGAAGAAAATCTCTCCTTCACGACTAACCTCTAACCTATATCTATTATTTTTATTTCCATACAAAATTACATTGATAATGTCATTAGGGCCAATAAGATAACCAGGTGGTACTGGGATATTGGTTTGTGCAAAAAATGAATTTGAACTCTTGGAGAAATAACTATAACCAAAGTACTCTAATGGCTCTTCAGAAAGCTTACTATTGGGCGGGTTATCAAAGGACTCTCCTCCAGAGTATCCATACTTTGAATCTTGATACTTTTCTTTATCAACTTCTTCACCATCATTTATATCCAAATCATTTAATTCAGGATTTCTATCATCCGATTCGGTTTCGCCAATCATCGATAAATCATCATTGCCGATACCAATAATAGATGAAAGATCTTCAAATTGCCCATGAGCAGCATAGCTCTGCATGAAAATCAAAAGAGAAATGAGTTTTAACCATTTATTCATAGTGTTTATTCTATTAGAAATTTCCCATTGCCAAAATAATAAGAATCTAAAAGTAAATTATACATCATTGATAAAAAATACCTTATTTTAATAAGAGAAACTGATATGAATATCTTTGATTACTAAAAAATTAATTAAGATTTTTCAGATAGTTATTTAAGAATTCTTCAAATGGAGGCTCATCAGAATTTTCTAAATCTCTTTGCTTAATAATTGAATTTTCTACCTCGCTCTCAAATAAAGTATTAGTCGGATTTTTTTGTATCTTTATACTCTTATATGCGTCTTTATAATTCTCGCTAATTGTGAAGCCGAGCTCCTCAAAACCATTCTTCCTTCCAGCTGAATCTCTAATTATTCTTGCTGAAATCGTCTGATCTGGATCTTTAATCATTGATTTAAAATTATTGATAGCATCCACATAGTGTGTATCCTGTTTATCTAGATTTTCAGCAATGAGATAAAGATCATCAAAAATCTCATTGCTCCATGTGCTTAGCTGAATCTTTTTTCCTTGTTTGGTTAGTTTCAGATCAGGCCTTCTTCCATATAGCGCTACCAAATATTCATTTTGATCAATCTCTTCATGTTCATCGTTTGCTATTGGATCACTTTTAGTCAAAAAGCAATACCACATATATACCTCTAGGAAATAAATAGTCTCTAATTTTACTCCAACCGGACTAAATGGATCCAAATCTAAAGATCTAAGCTCTATAAAATCGATCCCATTTTTTTCTAACTTTGCTGATAGAGGCTTAAGTGCTGTTGACGTACTTTTCACTCTTGCAATTGCATAGTATTCATCTTCAATTTGAAGAATATTTGAGTTCAGCTGATTCTCAAACATCCTATTACTATCTTCAAAATGCTTGAACTGTTTACTTTCAGTCTTCGCTGCTTCACGCAAGTCTCTTATGTATTCCTCTAATGAATTTAGAGATACTTTCAGGCTTTCTCTCTCTGAATTCTTATAGCCATATTTACTCATTCGCAGAGAAGTAGCATGCTCAAGATAATAATATCTATTTCCAAGTTTCTTAAATGAATCAGTTGATGAAACTAAATCCTTGCTTAATATGGGAGAGGCGCCAAATAAATATAGTATTAGCCAGTTATACCTGAAATTATTTCTCAATGCCCTAAGATAAGTATCTGATTTCTCATATTCATAAGCGTCTAAATCGTGATTTAGAAAAATAGCTTCTATGGTTGGCTTAGAAAGGGAGAAGTTAAAATGTAAACCTGAAATAATTTGCATTTCCCTTGAATATCGATTTGCTAGCCCCTTCCTATATATATGCTTTAATTTAGCAAGATTTGAAGTGCCATACTCAGCAATTGGTATTTTACAATTTGAATCAATAGCCATAGGTATGCTGAAAGGCCAAATCAATTCATCATCAATTTTAGCAGAAATAAAATGATGAATATCATCCAAGAAATTAATCATTTTTTCCTTGTCCTGAAAAGGTGGGGTTACAATCTCTAGTTGAGACTCAGAGAAATCCGTAGTTATAAATTTATTAAAAAGAGAAGAACCTAAGCTAATAGGATGGGGCTTCTTTGAGATACCTTTATTGTCAACCCTTAATGATTCTTTTTCTAGGCCAATCTGTGAAACTGGGTCCATACTTTTAAAAGCCGAGAAATCAGAATAATCAGATAACTTCTTCATATCCTAAACATTTTTATCTTGGTTTAGATGATGTACTAAAACCTGAGAATATTTTTCTAAATGACCATTGTTTAGTCCTTATTGAATCAACCTCATCTGGACCATCAGTCATTAGCTCATATAAATTATATGTTTCAAGTTTTGCACCAGCATCCTTTGTTAATGGTGCCCAAGAGTAAGATGTTTTATTTCTTGTACTTCTTTCAACAAAGAAGAGGTCCATTGGCAATTCAAAATATACTCCTTTATGAAAGCTTCCCTCACCTACACATGCAGCATCACAATCTGTTAATGCCGCAAATCCACCTACTCTTGCACCGCTATCAAAACGTCTTGAAATGTCAATCATAGCTCCTTTATCTTTAGCTAGAAATTTTCCATAACTTAACTTTAGTCTCAAATCATAGAATGGGATATTTTGATAAAAGTTTATAAATCCTGTGACTGTTTCATATTCCTTGAATGAAAACTTTTGGTCATAATCTCTTTGCTTTATCCAGTAACCATCCATTCCAATAGCCCATCCTTTGTGATCTGGCATATACAGTATTTCTCCTCCAACCCCACCGTACATCCATTCAAGATAGCCTCCAGAGATTTTTCCGCTTATATTTTTGTCTAACTTAAAAAGATAATCTAATGCCATCCTTCTTATGCCAGTCTTACCTTCTGTTAAATATAATCTTCTATTTTGTCTAACATGATAAAGTTTTCCGTCTGGAATGTGATAGGTATATTTATCAAAGTTGTTAGCAATATCTATACCAATATCAGTTGTGAAATAAAGCCCCTTTTTTATTGAATATTCAGTATGAATTAGGGCTTCCAACTGCCAAAAAAAGAATTGTACCTGATGCTGAAGGGTGTTATTGAGATGTGGTTTTACTTCCCAATAAAAATTTGGGTATAGAAACTCATTATCAATAACACTTGCATCAACTATTGGATTAAAAGAGTTATATTCCACTAGGCTCTTATCAAGAGGGCCGAGACTGACTGATTTAATTAAGTCTTTTCTCGAAACTGAAGTTCTGTATGTTTCTATCCCATTATCAATATTTATTATAGTTATTTTCTCAATATTTCTCGGAGCATTATTTGCAAGAACTCTGCTAGCTAAATCAATAAACTTATCTGAATCCAAAAACCTACTCTGACTTAATTCTGCCGCCATCTCTCTTCCATTAAAAATTATTGAATGAGTTACAAATCCAATATATGCCATCTCTTTGATGATTCTATTTGTAAGAAACTTTTTTCTATTATCGTCAAGAGTTTCGAAAGATTCGCTCCCTGGCATATTTATATTTCTTATTTTCTCGCCTCCAATAATGATTTTTGGTATGCCTAAATCATTTAAATTAGAGTGAATGGTAAGGTTTGCATATATCGTATTACCTCTAAGATATCCAAGCGACAGATCAACAGTCTCCCTGTTGGTTAAATTGAATCTGTGGTTAATGGAATAATTAAACCTAGATTCCAATTCAAAAATATCTCCTTTTTTATTATAGAATTTTTCTTTCCCAATTAATTGAGAGTAATTAGTGGTATCGTATTCTGCTTTGAGGCTAGTTTTTCCATTTGACAGAAAATATTCCATGCCCCCAAAAATTGAAACATTTTTACCAGTAAATAATCTTCCAAAATTTAGCTTTCCACCATATTTAGTATTGCCTGACCTTGTATCCCTTATCGGATTATTTATATGGTCAACGCCTGCAAGGTTTCCCCACCCAATACCAAGATTCATATCAAGATTATTAAGCCTTTTTGTAGCAACTAGATATTCGCTAGAGTATCTTCCTGTTCCTCCAAAATCATTGAAACCGATAGCAATCTGAGGAAAATTTTTGTTTTCTTTAGCAACTAAAAACTTAAGGTCAAATCCTTTATCTTTATTTGTCTGGCTGCCACCATAATCACCATAAGATCTATACTCCTCTTCTGTATATCGTAAGACTGCTTCCATCCAAGGAAAAAACTGTACTTTTGAATAAACTCTATTGATGGGTTCTCCCGTAGAAATTCCAAATAAGAAATGCCCTTCTGAGGAGAATCTTGCTGATGGAGTTTGTATAAGACCAGTATTTCCTAGAGAACTAGAGGAGTATGAATGCTGGAGAAAATCAAAATCATCTGTCTCTGCATATAAACTGAAAGAGCTGAATAAAATTAAAAGCTTAAATATAGGTCTGATCATGAAATTACCATTGCACTATAAATCAGTTTATTAGTCTAGGTAAAAAAAGAGCCTTCATGGAAGGCTCTTTCTAATGCTTAAGTGTACTTACGCTAGTTTATAACTTCTAGTTAGATGACGATGTTGTTGTCGACGTTGTTGTTGAAGTTGTACTAGTACCAGTAGTAGTAGTGGTTGTTGCAGCAGTCCCTGTAGTAGTGGTTGTTGCAGCAGTCCCTGTAGTAGTGGTTGTTGCAGCAGTCCCTGTAGTAGTGGTTGTTGCAGCAGTCCCTGTAGTTG
>MDTE01000298.1_pt1 | contig 33827 bp, 33 predicted proteins | sample 811231 | NCBI WGS metagenome assembly MDTE01 (sample SAMN05326651, study PRJNA326480) | marine metagenome | isolation source: seawater | place: Indian Ocean: Red Sea | collected 2010
AATAAATGCTGGGTTAAGCCTCTCACAAGCATCAAAATACCTAGCAAAAAAAAATAATATTTCAAAAAATATTATTTATAATTTGTACTAGAATTTGAAATGTACATAATAATTGAGGAGGGGAAATGCAATATCAAATAAAGAAATTAATTTTTAACATTACTTTAAACATCACATTTTTTGTAATTCTGATGATTGCAATACAAAATAGTGAAGAGAGAAAAAAAGTACTGTTTTTTAAGTATCAGTCAATTACACTTCCCATATCCTTCATTATTGGAACAAGTTTTATTTCTGGGTCAATCTTAGGAAGTACTATCATGGAGTTAAATAAAAAAAAATAAATTATCGTTTTATATTGATAACAATAGATCTTCAAACAATATTCTTGTAATTCCCCTTGATCTAAGAATTTTTGAAGCCTTTAAAAACACATCAGGATTAGGTACTTTAATTAATTTTTGGTTTTTATTGCAGTTCATTTTTGCCAATTTCTGATCAGAAAAAATTTCTAAAGTAGCTCTATTCAAGTCTTCTTTAGAAAGGAAAGACCATTTGGGATAATCTTTCAATAACTTTGGTTCAAGTTCAATATTATTACCAACAATCAAGTAAACAGTTTTGGGGAATTTTATTTTATCTATTGGTTCTGAAGAGATATCTTTTTGCACTTCATAATCAATTTCTTCTACGATTGGAGCTATTTCATAAAATTTTTGAAATTGAGTATTATCTTGATTTTCGCTGAAAAGATCTACAGATTCAGCAACAAACTTAAATTCATCACTGACTTTTTCAGAAGATCCTTTAATTAATTTTCCTTTATTCTTAACAATATTTTTTGAATTTGATTTTTTTATCTCTTCAAAATATTGATCTCCAAGAATAGTTTTTAGTTGCTTCGATATTGTCTGAACCGAAAATTGCATATTTTCTGAAATCCTTTTTATCGAATTGCCTTTTATAAACAAATCCTTAATTTTAATTTTCTGATTATCTGTAACTTTTTTAGACAAATCTTGAAATAAAAAAACCTAGAATCATTATATGCCAAGATTTACAATTATTAAGAATAAGACAAATACTAAATTACATAAATATTTTTTTATTTTATAAATTTATCTGTATTCGGAGAAATCATTTTTAAAAAATTAAAATTTTAATAGGTTTAATTCTTATAGATTTTTTATTTAAAAATTTTTTATAATCTTTTTTTAGATTATATTAGGATTATTCAAATAGTAACGAAATAAATTTGAAAGATCTCTCAAAAGATAAAACCGCTAAATTTAAAATACAGCCAGTAATTTTATCTGGAGGCACCGGCACAAGATTATGGCCTCTTTCAAGAGAATGTTATCCAAAACAATATTTAAAACTTTATGAAAACAATAACTTTACTCTTTTGCAAAATACTTACCTTAGAGTTAAAGATTTACCTAATTTAGAATTACCAATAATTATTTGCAATGAAGAGCAAAGATTTATTACTGCCGAACAAATGAGAGAAATAAATATTCAAACAAATTCCATTTTACTTGAACCAACACGGAAAAACACAGCCCCTGCTGTGACTTTAGCTTCATTATTTTCATTAAAACAAAATGAGGATCCTATATTATTAATTCTCTCCTCAGATCATTTAATTAAAAACAATGCAAAATTCCAAGAATCAATAAAGGAGGGAATAAAACATGCTTTAGAAGGCAAAATTATTACTTTTGGAGTAACACCAACATCATCTGAGACAGGTTACGGATATATAGAATCTAGGGATGCACTTTCTTCAAAAACAATATCTAGCGAAATCATAAAATTCATTGAAAAACCTAATAAAGAAACTGCCCTAAAATTAATAAGCAATAAACATTATTCATGGAATAGTGGAATTTTTATGTTTAAGGCTTCAACATTATTGAAGGAAATAAAAAAATTACATCCCGATTTGCTTGAATTATGTGAGAAATCTTTGAAAAATGCAGAGAGCGATTTAAACTTCACACGCATAAATAACGAATATTTTAGTAAATGCCCTAGTATTTCTTTTGATACAGCAGTGATGGAAAAAACAAATCTAGGATTAGTAGTCAAATTAAATGCAGGGTGGGACGATTTAGGAAGTTGGGATTCAGTGTGGAAAAATTCTAAAAAAGATCTTAATGGTAATACTTTAAAAGGGAAAGCGATTATAAAAAATTCTAAAAATTGCTATTTAAGAAGCGAAGACAGATTAATAGTTGGATTAAATATTAGTGATTTAATTGTAATAGAAACAAAAGATGCCGTTCTTATTGCAAATAAAGAATCAACTCAATCAGTTAGAGAAGTAGTAAATGATTTGCTTAAAAAAAACATTCCAGAAGGAAAGGTTAATAAAAAAGTTTATAGGCCATGGGGACAATATACTTCAATAGTTGAGGGGCCAACATGGCAAGTAAAAAGATTAGAAATCAAACCAAAAGGTTGTTTATCACTGCAAATGCACAAATGCAGATCTGAGCATTGGGTGGTTGTTAGCGGCAAAGCTCAAATTGAGATAGAGGGTAATATTTCATTTCTAGGGAAAAATGAGAGCATATATGTACCTCTCGGGTCTAAACATAGATTGTCAAACCCTACTGAAGATGAGCTTGTATTAATTGAAGTTCAAAGTGGTACTTATCTAGGAGAGGATGATATCACTAGATTCGACGACGTTTATGGAAGAGATAAGAAAAATAATTTTTAATTATTCTTAAAAAAGCTTTCACCTAAAATTCATTAATTTAATTTGAGATATCAAAAAAAAACTTTGCAAACTGAATGCTAAAATTAAAAAGCCAAATAAAGTGCTCTCTTAGCTCAGCTGGATAGAGCAACTGCCTTCTAAGCAGTGGGTCGCAGGTTCGAATCCTGCAGAGAGCGTAATTATTGTTTTTTTTAACAAAAATAAATTTAAATTTGATTTTTTATCTTTATTTTATTTAGAGTTAATATTATTGATTTAAACACTTCGTTAAAAAATAATTTATAGCTATAAAATTTAACTTTTAAATCTAAACAAAAAGAACAATGAATAAAAAGGTTGCATTGATTACAGGGATTACAGGCCAAGACGGTAGTTATCTTGCAGAACTATTAATTGAAAAAGGCTACATAGTTCATGGTATAAAAAGGAGATCCAGTTCATTTAATACTGAAAGAATTGATCATCTTTATCAAGATCCACATGAAGACAATCCTAATTTAATACTGCATTATGGGGATCTTACGGACAGCAGTAACTTGATAAAGATTATTGAGGATACTAAACCAGATGAAATCTACAATTTGGGGGCGCAAAGTCATGTTGCAGTAAGTTTTGAATCACCAGAATATACCGCAAATAGTGATGCTCTTGGGACGCTTCGCATTCTTGAAGCAGTTAGATTACTCGGGTTAATAGATAAAACAAAAATTTATCAGGCTAGCACTTCAGAACTTTATGGACTCATTCAAGAATCTCCACAAAAAGAGTCCACCCCATTTTATCCAAGGAGTCCTTACGCAGTTTCGAAATTATATGCTTATTGGATCATTGTGAATTACAGAGAAGCTTATGGATTGTATGCCTGTAATGGAATATTATTTAATCATGAAAGCCCAAGAAGAGGAGAGACATTCGTAACAAGAAAAATAACAAGAGGTTTAGCAAATATAGATCAAGGTTTAGAAAAATGTTTATATCTGGGAAATATAAATGCAAAGAGAGACTGGGGACATGCTAAAGATTATGTAGAAATGCAATGGCGTATGCTTCAACAAGAAAAACCTGAAGATTTTGTAATTGCTACTGGGAGGCAAGAGACTGTAAGAAGATTCATAGAAATAGCTGCAGAAAAATTAGGCTGGGAAGGAATACAGTGGGAAGGTCATGGTTTAAATGAGCGTGGTAAAAGAATAGATAATGGTGAAGTTGTTATAAGGATTGATCCAAATTATTTTAGACCAACTGAAGTTGATTCTCTCTTAGGCGATTCAACTAAAGCTAAAAACAAACTTGGATGGGAGGCTAAAACCACTTTGGAAGATTTAGTTTCAGACATGATTAAACATGACAAGGTTGAAGCATCAAAAAAAGCTATCCTAAAAAGAAAAGGTTTTAATATTTAATTTGTAATCAATGACAAAAAATTTAATATCTTTAGGTGACAAAATTTACTTAGCTGGGCACAACGGCATGGTAGGTCAAGCAATAAAAAAAAATTTACTCCTAAAAGGATACGGTAAGAATAAAAATGGGGGAGAATTATTATTAAAAACTAGAAAAGAATTAAATTTATTAGATATTAATTGCGTAAAAGAATTTTTCATAAAAAACAAGCCAAATATTGTAATTATTGCCGCTGCAAAAGTTGGAGGAATTTTTTCTAATAATAAATATCCTTTTGAATTTATCTCTCAAAATTTGAAAATACAGCAAAATCTAATTGAGACTTCCTTTGAAAATAAAGTTAAAAGATTACTATTTCTTGGGAGTAGTTGTATTTACCCTAAATTTGCATCACAGCCTATTAAAGAGGAAGAATTAATGAAAAAAGAACTTGAAAGAACTAATGAATATTACGCCATAGCTAAAATATGTGGAATTAAGCTTTGTGAATCTCTTAGAAAACAATATAATTTTGATGCTATATCTTTAATGCCTACTAACATATATGGACCTGGAGATAATTACCATCCAGAGAACAGTCATGTTTTTGCATCTTTAATAAGGAAGTTTATAATAGCCAAAAAAAATGGACATTCTGCTGTAAATTGTTGGGGTGATGGAACTCCCTGTAGAGAATTTCTTCATTCAGATGATTTAGGTAAAGCTTGTATATTTGCTTTAGAGAAATGGGATCCATCTAATAAAAATGCACCGCAAGATGAACAAGGGGAATCTCTTAATTTTCTTAATATTGGAACAGGTTTAGATATATCCATTAAAGAACTTGCGATATTAATCGCCAAGGAATTAAATTATGAAGGTTTAATCAAATGGGATAAATCAAAGCCCAATGGTACTCCAAGAAAATTACTTGATATTTCAAAAATAAAATCTTTGGGGTGGAGACCACAAATCCCATTAGTTGAAGGTATTAAAAAAACTATCGAGGAAGTTTACGATAAATTTTAATTTATTTGATTTGTAAAACCATCACCAAGCTGCCAAAAATTCAAACTAGTATTGTTAATTTCTTTTTTATTAATAATACATCTAGTATCAAACAACCATGCAGGTTGGTTCATAATACTAGAAATTTTATTCCAATCTAAAAATTTGTACTCGTCCCATTCTGTCAAAAGAATAATTGCATCAGCACCAATAGAAGCCTTATAAACATCTTTTTCAATGTAAATTTTTTCTTGAGATGGATTTTCATCTCCCAATAAATCAACAAAAACTTGCTTATCAGAAACTTTAGGATCGTTAATTATTATTTCTGCATTTTCTTGAAGTAAATCTTTTATTATTTGAATTGAAGGAGATTCTCTTGTGTCATTCGTATTTGCTTTAAAAGCAAATCCAAGAATTACAATTTTTTTTCCTGCCACATTTCCAAATAAATTGCAAACAACCTTTTTATAGATCCTTTCTTTCTGCCATTCATTTATTTCAACCACTTTCTGCCAATAATCAGCTACTTGATCAAGATTATTACTTCTACAAAGATAGACTAAATTTAAAATATCTTTCTTAAAACAACTTCCTCCGAAACCAGGACCCGCTTTTAAAAATTTTTCTCCTATTCTTGAATCTAGTCCTATTGCTTTTTCAACTTCAGATATATTTCCACCTGTAATTTCGCAGATAGCCGAAATAGAATTCATAGAGCTGATTCTTTGAGCTAAAAATGCATTTGCTGTCAATTTGGATAATTCACTACTCCATAAGTTTGAAAATATTATCTTGTCATTATCTACCCAATTCAAATATATTTCCTTTAATTTATTCATTGCATCCAAGTCTTCACCACCAATTAAAACTCTATCTGGAAATGCCAAATCACTGATTGCATTTCCTTCTGATAGGAATTCAGGATTAGATAATACAGAAAAAGATTTTTTTGTTTTATGAGAAGACTGTTGATCATCAGAAAATAAGATTTTTTTTATTGTCTCTGCTGTTTTAACCGGTAATGTACTTTTCTCAACAACAATTGTGTGTCCAGTTGCGTTTTTAGCTATTCTTCTTGCAGACGCCTCAACATATCTCAAATCGCTTGCATAACCTGCTCCAAGTCCAGATTTTTTTATAGGGGTATTAACAGAAATGAATATCATGTCAGCTTCACTTATGGCCTTATCTACCTCATTATTAAAATTAAGATTTTTGCCTCTCACTTTTTTTATGACTTCCTTTAATCCTGGTTCAAAAATTGGTAATTTATCCAAATCATCTGAATTCCATGCCTCAATTCTTTTCTGATTAATATCAACAACATTTACTTCAATACTAGGAACCTTATATGCCATAAAAGACATAGTGGGACCCCCAACATAACCGGCTCCAATACAACAAATTTTTCTAATCAAAAAACTTTCCTCATGGCAATTTTATATTAATAATTGAATGTTAATATCAATTTATATTTTAAACTTTAACATTATCAAATCTATTTTTCTTGATAAAATCAATTGTTAACTCTAGACCATTATTAAGATTTATTTTTGGCTTCCAATTTAGTTTTTCATAAGCAAGTTTTATACATGGTTTTCGAAATCTAGGATCTTCAAACCTTTTATTTACAAAATTTATTTCAATTTTATTATTTACTTTTTTTTTGATAAAGTTGGCCAAATTTAATATCGAGATATCCTCATCATTCCCTAGATTTATGGGATATTTATAATTTTTATTCATTAATTGATAAAGTCCTTCAATCATATCTGATACGTAGCAAAATGATCTTTTTTGTGATCCATCTCCATGTATGGTTAATGCTTCACCATTCAAAGCTTTTTGAATAAAATCACAAATAACCCTACCATCATTAATATTTAAATTTGGACCATAGGTATTAAATATCCTTGCAATCCTAATATCAACATCATAACGTTTATAAAATTCATAAAATAATGTCTCCGAAATCCTCTTACCTTCTGCGTAACAAGCCCTTTCATTAAAAGTATTAACATTTCCATTATAATTTTCTTTTTGCGGAACAACATCCGCATCTCCATAAATTTCGCTTGAACTAGCAAGAAGAATTCTAGAATTATACTTCTTAGCTAATTCAAGAACATTTTTTGTTCCATTAAAAGAAGTTTCCAAAGTATTTATTGGATCATTCAGATAATTTAAAGGTGAAGCATTATTTGCTAAATGCCATATATTTTGAACTTTAAAATCAAAAGGTTTATTTACATTTAAATTTTGAAATTTAAATGTTTTATATTTAAGAAGCAAATTATCAATAAATCTATTTCTTTTAATATCTATAGCAATAACCTCATCTTGGGTTGATAATAAAAACTCAATTAAATGCAACCCAATAAAACCAGCGCCTCCAGTAACTAAATGAGATATAACCATTTATTTCAAAAATAATGATAAATTAATCTACTATATCTTTACATAATTTTAAAAAGATAAAAGTAAATATAGAATCCTTAATAATTTCAATATCCTTTAGGATTCATTTTTTTCCATAGCCAACCATCTCTGCACATATCTTCGATATTTTTTTTAGGACTCCATCCCAAAACAGAATGAGCATAGGAATTATCTGCGATTAGGCACTGAACATCTCCTTTACGTCTTTCTTTGAATATATATGGAACCTTCACATTATTAACCATTTCAAATCTTTTTATCAATTCCAAAACGGAGACGCCTTCACCTGTTCCTATATTTAATTTAATATGAATTTTTTCTTTATTGATTAAAAAATCTAAAGCTAAATTATGAGCATACGCCACGTCCATTACATGTACATAATCTCTTATTGCAGTTCCATCTAGAGTATCCCAATCATTCCCATATATCATTAATTCTCTATTTTTATAATAAGCAGCGTCTAGGATTAAAGGAAAAATATTATCAGATCTAAACTGAGGATCCTCTCCTATTTCTCCTGAGTGATGAGCTCCAATAGGATTAAAATATCTTAGACAAGCTATCTTCCAACTTTTATTTGAATATTCTGAGATTTGATTGAGAAAACTCTCAACTACTGATTTTGATTTTCCATATGGGCTATTTGGATTAATTAATGAATCCTCTTTTAAATTATTTAAATTTGAAAAAGAATAAACATTAGCTGTACTACTAAAAACAAATGTATGACAATTATTCTCATTCATAACATTTAGCAAATTCATAGATCCATTAACATTTACATCCCAATAATTAAATAAATCATCAAATGACTCTCTTATTGATTTTCTTCCTGCAAAATGAATGACACCTTCAATCTCTTTTTTTAAATTTTTTGCTTCTTCAAAGACATTAATTAAGAATGCCTTATTCCTTATATCACCTTTCCTAAAGTGAACTTTTTTTAAAATATTTGGATCTTTTCCAGAACAGATTTTTAATACCTTTTTTAAAGATATTTCGGAGCTATTTATAAGTGAGTCAATTACAAAAATTTCAACTCCTTTCTCTAAAAGAATTAAACAGGTGTGACTTCCAATATAACCAGTACCTCCAGTTATTAATATTGATCCCATTTATAACCTTTACTAACAATAAATAAAACTATAAAATAAAGTTTAACCAAACAATTTTTTATTGCGAATTATTTATTATCGACAACTGTTTTTTTTTAAAATCAATTTGATAATAGATTTAGTCTTAGTGGTTAAATAATGAATTATGGTGAATAAGATATTAATAACAGGTTGTGCAGGCTTTATCGGTTTTCATCTAACAAGATCTCTTATTAAATCCAAGAAATGTATAGCAGGAATTGATAATCTAAATAACTATTACAGTATTAAACTAAAAAATAATCGATTAAAAGAATTAAGAGAAACAGCAAATTTAGAAAATATAAATTTCACATTTTTTGAAGAAGATCTAGAAAATGAAGATGCAATCAAAAAAATTTTTAGAGATTTCAAGCCCAATTTTGTTATTCATCTTGGCGCACAAGCTGGGGTCTCTTACTCATTAGAAAGTCCAAATTCTTATATAGGATCAAATATTAAAGGTTTCCTAAATATCTTAGAAGGATGTAGAAATTTTCCGATTAAATCTCTTTTATATGCTAGTAGTAGTTCTGTATATGGGGGCAATTTTAAAACTCCCTTCTCAGAATCAGATTCCACTGATCACCCTATAAGCTTATATGCAGCCACAAAAAAATCTAATGAATTAATGGCCCACACCTATAGTCATCTCTTTAATATTCCAAGTATTGGGATGAGATTTTTTACTGTATATGGTCCTTGGGGTAGGCCAGATATGGCTCCAATGCTTTTTACTGAGGCAATTTTGCAGGGTAAATCCATTAAAGTATTTAACAATGGCGATATGTATAGGGACTTCACATATATTGATGATGTTGTAGATGCAATAGAATTGTTAATATCGAATCCAGCCACTCCTGATCATCAATTTAACAAATCAAATCCTAATCCATCATCAAGCTGGGCTCCTCACAGGATATTTAATATAGGGAATAAAAATCCAGTTAATATTATGGACTTCATAGAAATTATTGAAGATGAATTAGGTATAAAAGCAAATAAGATTTTTACCGAAATGAGGCCAGGAGATGTAAAAAAAACTTTTGCTGATTTAAATGAAATTGAAAATTGGATAGGTTATAAACCTAAGATAAATATTAAAGAAGGTATGAAGAGATTTATTAAATGGTATAAAATTTATTATGGTTTTATATAAAGTAAATATTCATAATTTGATTTCAGATTTTCAGGAAAATCATTTCTATACTTTTAAATAATTATTTATCTGCATCAAAAACACATGACTAATAAAAGAAAAGGAATAGTACTTGCAGGTGGATCTGGAACAAGATTAAGTCCAATTACTTATGCTAAGAGCAAACAACTTATCCCTATATACGATAAGCCTATGATATATTATCCTATTTCAACTTTAATGTTGGCAGGGATAAATGAAATACTTTTGATAACCACACCATCTGAACAGGAATCATTTAAAAAACTCTTGGGAAACGGTAATCAATGGGGCATAGATATTAAATATGCAGTTCAAACTCACCCAAAGGGCATTGCACAAGCCTTTTTAATAGCAGAAGAATTTATAGATAAAAATCCAGTCTGTCTTATTCTTGGCGATAATTTATTTCATGGTGATAAGCTTGGGGAAAAACTTACTAAATCAAGCCTAAATAATAATGATGCAGTAATTTTTGGATATAAAGTTAGTGATCCTCAAAGATATGGAGTTATAAGTTTTGATAAGGAAAAAAAAGTTATAGATATTGAAGAAAAGCCAATAATCGCAAAAAGTCCTTACGTTATAACAGGTATTTATTTCTATGATTGCGATGTAGTACAAATGGCTAAATTATTAAAACCATCTAAAAGAAATGAACTTGAAATTACAGACTTAAATAACCTTTATCTAAGAGAAAAAAGACTAAAAGTAGAAATTATGGGTAGAGGAATGGTTTGGATGGACACAGGAACTTTTGAATCGCTTTATGAAGCAACTACTTATGTACATACAATTCAAAAACGGCAAGGAAATATAATATGCTGTCCCGAAGAAATCGCTTATAGATCAAAATGGATAAGTCTTGATGAATTAAAAATTTTGGGAAAAGGTTTGATCAAAAGTGAATATGGAAGATATCTTCTTGATTTAGAATAATCTTTAAATTTTATTAATGAACAGCATTAGATTAACAACTAATAAAAATTTTTATTTTGAAGGTCCTGTAATTATTGAGGATAATGTTTTTACTGATTCGAGAGGACTCTTTTTTGAAAGTTGGAATGAAAAAGATTTCTGTGAAATAGTTGACAAAAAAATTAGATTTGTACAAGATAATTTTTCTTTTTCTAAAAAGGGTGTCTTAAGAGGGTTACATTTTCAAGTCAATCCATTTGCTCAGGGTAAATTAATAAGATGTGTTAAGGGGTCAATATTTGATGTAATTGTTGATTTAAGAAAAAATTCCCCAACTTTTAAACAATGGGCTGGTATTAAATTAACCGATAATAATTATCAAAAACTTTGGGTTCCAGAAGGATTTGCTCACGGTTTTTTAACTCTAAGTGAGACTGCTAAAGTTTTTTATAAAGTTACTGAATATTGGGAAAAAAATCACGAATTAACGCTTAAGTGGAATGATCCACAATTAGCTATTGATTGGGGGAATACAAGTAATATTAAATTATCAGAAAAAGATTATAATGGGAGTCTTTTTAAAGACTTAAAAAATCACCTTTTCATATGAATATTTTATTAACAGGTTCACAAGGACAATTAGGAAAAAGAATCAAAAAAGAATTTTATTCTTCAAATTTAGACAAAACATTTAATTTATTTTGTCCTTCAAGAGAGGCTTTAGATTTAGTTAAAAAAGACCAAATTCATAATTACATTATCAAAAATAAACCAGATTGGATAATTAATGCAGCAGCTTATACCAATGTTGAACAAGCCGAAGCAAATGCTAACTTAGCTTTTAAAATAAATACTGAAGCTGTAGATGAGATTTGTAAAGCATTAGAAAAAAATGGAGGCAAATTAATACAGATAAGTACAGACTATGTTTTTGATGGAAAAAAAAAAGATCCTTACAAAATTAATGACAATAGAAATCCATTAAATATATATGGAAAATCTAAATATAATGCAGAACTAATTATTGAGGGAACTTTAAATAAAAAAAATCAGAGTTTTATTGTTAGAACAAGTTGGTTCATGGGATTAGATGGAGAAAATTTTGCAAAAAAAATTCTATGTTTGCTTAAAAATGAATCTCCATTAAAAATAATAAATGATCAAATTGGCAGGCCAACTACTACAAAAACATTAGCGAAAGCAATTCTAAGAATTATAGAAAAAGTAAATAAAGGTAATAAAATACAAACTAAATTACATTGCTGTAATTCAGGAATTGCTAGTTGGTATGATATTGCTGTTGAAATCCAAAATATTGGATTAGAATTAGGTACCATCAAAAAAAGGGAGGTGATTGAGTCTATTAGCACTTCTGATTATGGAATAAGTCCTAAAAGACCTCTTTACTCTGTTTTAGATCTAAAAAGTACTTCTAAAAGTCTAGATTTTGAATTTATTCATTGGAAAAAAGCCTTGTGTGAGAGTTTTATCAATTTAAATCATTAAATGAGCTCATTAATACCACTAAAAAATGTCATAGTTACTGGAGGATGTGGTTTTATTGGTGGATATCTTGTTAGAAAATTAATAGAACAAGGTAATTACAATATTCTCAACATTGATAAATTATCTTACGCAAGTGATCATTCAATTATTGATAAAAAAATAGGTTTATATAAAGATTCGAGAAAACGTTATAAATTTATCAAATCTGACCTATGCAATAATGAAGAACTCAATAGCATTGTTGGAGATTTTAAACCTGAAATTATCTTTCATTTAGCTGCAGAAAGTCATGTAGATAGATCAATAGATAACCCTTCCCAGACTATCCAAAGCAACATAATAGGTACTTTTAATTTATTAGAGGCTACAAGAAATTTTTTAAAAAAATTACCTAACTTAAAAAAATATAAATTTAAATTTATTCATATATCCACAGATGAAGTGTTTGGATCACTTAATTCAAAAGGTTTGTTTGAGGAAACAAGCCGATACAACCCTAAAAGTCCCTATGCAGCAAGTAAAGCCTCAAGTGATCATTTGGTTAGAGCATGGGGTAATACATACCAAATTCCAACTATAATTACAAATTGTAGTAACAACTTTGGACCAGCTCAATTCCCAGAAAAATTAATTCCAACTGTAATATTAAAATCATTAAAAAATGAATCTATACCCATCTACGGAAATGGAAGCAATATTAGAGATTGGTTATTTGTTGAAGATCATATAGACGCCCTAATGCTAGTTGCAGAAAAAGGACATCCCAGCAAAACCTATTGCATAGGTGGAAGTAATGAAATTAAAAACAAGGACTTAGTCGAGTCTATATGCCAAATATTGGATCAAATAAAACCCAAGAATGAAACTTATAAAAAGCAAATTGTTTATGTTGAAGACAGACCTGGACATGATTTACGATACGCAATAAATTCTGAACTTATTTCTAGAGAGTTGCAATGGCATCCGAAAAAAACTTTCAATTATAATTTAAGAAAGACTATAAATTGGTATGTTGATAATCTGTCTTGGTGTGAATTAGTTATGGAAAATTCTTCTTTTGATGGGAGGAGACTGGGCATCAAAAATAATTAATTTTTTTCTCTTGTGGTTATATTTTCTCCGAATGTTATTATCTATTGATGAGTAATTCTTTTTGAAGAATGAATGAGCTTAAGAAATGTCTTCAAGAAGAAGCAAGAGCAATATCAGAATCTGCGAATAGAATAGATATTATTTCTGCAGAAAAAGCATTAAAAATACTTTATGAATGTTCAGAATCAAGACAAAAATTAATAACAACTGGAATAGGTAAAAGTGGCATAGTTGCAAGAAAAATCGCAGCTACTTTCTCTTCAGTAGGATTGATGTCAATATTTTTAAATCCACTAGATGCACTTCATGGAGATTTAGGAATAGTAGGTAATAAAGATGTATGCCTTTTTTTATCTAATAGTGGCGAAAGTCAAGAACTTTTAGAAATAGTACCTCATCTAAAATTAAGAGGGACAAAATGCTTAGCTATTGTTGGAAGTCTTAATTCCTCTTTGGCAAAAAACTGTGAAGTGGCATTAGATGCAAGCGTTGATAAAGAAATTTGCCCGCTTAATCTCGCACCTACAGCAAGTACTGCTGTAGCGATGGCGATTGGTGATGCTCTCGCAACAGTATGGATGCAAAAATCCGGAGTGACACATAATGATTTCGCAATAAACCACCCAGCAGGCAATCTTGGCAGAAAATTAACTTTAAGAGTCAAAGACTTAATGGTAAGCATAAAAGATTTTGTACCAATAAATAAAGAATCAGAAATAAGTGAAATCATCACTATGATTACAAAAAGTGGGATTGGAAGTACTTGGGTTGAGGACCCAATTAATAAAAAAGAGATTATTGGCCTAATTACCGATGGAGATTTAAGAAGGGCTCTTGAGAACAATGAAAGTATTGCATGGAATAAACTTACAGCAAATGATCTAATGACAAAAAATCCGATAACAATAAATGATAATAAACTTGCTATAGATGCTATTTCACTGATGGAAAATAACGAAAAAAAACCTATTTCTGTTTTACCTGTTCTTAACGATTCAAAAAAAATGGTTGGGATTTTAAGACTTCATGATCTCGTACAAGCAGGAATCAAATGAATTTAATTTATCAATTGAAATGGAAACTATTAATTCCAAAATTAAAAAAAATAAAATTAATTGTTTTCGACGTAGATGGGGTTTTAACTGATGGAGGGTTATGGTATAACTCAAAAGGAGAATTAACTAAAAGATTTAATGTTAAAGATGGTTTAGGCATCAGGTTAATTCAAGAATTAGGAGTTGAGGTTGTTTTTTTAAGTGGTGGAAAAGCTGGTTCTACAGAAATAAGAGCGCAGCAATTAAAAGTTAAGCATTGCCTAGTAGAAGTTAAAGATAAGTTTCGAGCCTTAACCAAGCTCCAACAAAAATTACTAATAACAAAGGAAAATACTTGTTTCGTAGGAGATGATATTAACGATATTACTGTAAGAGATATTGCAAAATTATTTTTTGTTCCAAATGATTCTTGCCAAAGTATAAAGAACATTGCAGACTTGGTTTTAAAAAAAAATGGGGGAATGGGAGCAGCAAGAGAAATTGCTGATAGATTATTAGAGGCCTATGGAAAGTACGAAATATATTCGAAAATCGGATGGAGCGATAATAATTCCTAATATATTATGGTAAAGTAAAGTTTACGAAATACCTGAATGGAAAAACTTAAGCTCATAGCTGGCCCCTGTGTTATTGAAAATGAGAATTTGGTTTATTCCATAGCAGAAAGTATAAAGTTAATTACGGATAAACTTAATGTAGATTATTTTTTCAAAGCTAGTTTTGACAAAGCTAATAGAAGTTCATGCTCTACTTTTCGAGGTCCAGGCTTAGAAAAAGGTTTAAATATTCTCTCAAAAGTAAAAAACGATTTAAAATTGAAAATATTAACTGATATTCACGAAGTTTCACAAGCAGAGGAAGTAGCTAAAGTAGTTGATGTCATACAAATTCCAGCATTTTTATGTAGGCAAACTGATCTAATTATTGCTGCAGCAAAAGCAATAAAAGGTACAAATAAAAAAATAAATATTAAAAAAGGTCAATTCTTAGCGCCATGGGATATGCTCCAAGTAGTTAAAAAGTTTGAGGAAAATGGTCTTTCCCCTAGTAGTGGAAATTTATGGCTAACTGAGAGAGGTAGTTCTTTTGGTTACAATAATTTAATTGTGGATTTTAGAAGTCTTCCTCAAATGAAAAGTCTCGGTTGTCCAATTATTTTTGATGCAACGCATTCTGTTCAACAACCTGGGGGGCAAGGGAACAAAAGTGGAGGTCAAAGAGAGTTTGTTGCACCACTGGCTAGAGCTGCGGCAGCAGTTGGCATTGAAGGTATTTTCATGGAAGTGCATCCAAACCCCGAAAATGCTCTAAGCGATGGACCCAATATGGTACCTCTCTATAAATTAGAGCATTTATTATCAGATATTATTAAAATACGTAGCGTTGTAGGTGAGAATCCAGCCGATTCAAGTACTGAAAATTAAATGAGAAAAACGAATATAATACCAATCTATATTGGATTTGACCACAGAGAAAGAGCAGCAACAAATGTTTTAATAGACTCTCTTTATCAAAAAAGTTCAGTTCCATTAAGCATTATTCCCCTTGTTACAGATCAACTTAAGAAATCTGGTTTATACACGAGAGTAAGAGACCCTAAACAAAGTACAGATTTTTCATTCACTAGATTTCTTGTTCCATATTTGCAAAATTATAAAGGGTGGGCGATGTTTATGGATTGTGACATGTTATGTAGAGAGGATATTAATAATCTTTGGATGCAAAGAAATGACAAATATTCATTAATGTGCGTTAAGCATAAACATATTCCTAAATCCAACACAAAATTTCTTGGAGAGATACAAACTAAATATCCTAAAAAAAATTGGAGTTCATTAATGCTAATAAATTGTTCTAAATGTGAAACATTAACTTTAGATAAAGTAAATAATGCAAGCGGTTTAGAACTACATAGATTTAATTGGCTTGAAAACGATAAATTAATTGGAGAAATAAAAGGTAATTGGAACTTTCTTGTTGATGAAAATGAAATTAATAAAAGCGAAATAACTGAATCCAACCCTCCTTTATTACATTGGACATTGGGAGGGCCATGGTTTAAGGCTCAAAGAGAAATTAAAAATAATTTCAACGAAGAGTGGTTTGAGTGTCGAAAAAGAATAACTGCTTATTGGGATTAATTTAATAAAATGAGATTTATAATTGCAATCCCTGCAAGATTAGAGTCTAAAAGATTACCAAATAAAGTAATTTTAGATATTGAAGGTAAGTCAATGATTCAAAGAGTTATTGATAGGTGTAAAAAATGTCAGAAAATATCTTCAGTAATTTTGTGCACAGATAATGAAATTCTTAGAAAAATTGGGGATAATTCAAAAATAAAAGTCATTATGACCTCTAAGAAATGTCAATCTGGGAGTGAGAGAATTGCTTCAGTTGTTGATATTTTAGTTGACGAGGCATGGGGCGGCATTGATAAAAAAATAACCAATGAAGAATTAAACCATAAATTTAAAAATACTTATATAATTAATGTTCAAGCTGATCAACCATTAATAGATTCAACAATAATTGATAACTTAGTAAATTTAGTAAAAGATCATAATGAATTTAAAATTGTTACTCCTATTTATAAACTACCCTCTGAATGTATTCATGATCCTGATGTAGTAAAAACATTGGTCACTAGCGATAAAAGAGCAATTTATTTTTCAAGATCAGCCATACCTCATGTAAGAGATATTGAACCTAATAAATGGCATTATTACCATGATTATTGGGGACATGCAGGTATATATTGTTTCAGAGCTGATATTTTAAAAAAATGGATGACTCTTCCAAAATCAAATCTTGAGAAGCTTGAAAAATTAGAGCAACTAAAACTAATTGATTATGGTTACACAATAAATACTTTTAAAATAGAAAAACCTTCTATATCAATTGACAATATCAATCAACTAGAGGAAGTAAGAGCATTTATAAAAAATAATAACTAATCCTTTTTAAAATATTTAATTCAAAAATCTTTTTAGCCAACATATTTGACTTATAATTAAAAATTAAAAGATAAATATGATTTTAATTTTTAAAAAAGGTCTGAGAGCTTTAAAAAATCTATTTTTATTAATTGTTATAAATCATCTTGATAAATATAGATATTCAATTAACAACCATTATGGATCTTCAATAGAAATCAGTTTGTTATACGAAGAATACAAGAATGAATTGGAATATAAAAAATTATTTGAATTAACATCAGAGATTTATAAAAAATATATTCTTTGGGACAAACAATTTATAATTCCTGAAATTATTCATAGAGGCAAAGCGGAAAAATATTGGAATTTATACCCGACCAGAAAAACTGGTGAGCACTATAGGTTGATTCCATTAATCTCTAAGCTAATCAATTCAAAGCAATTCTTAGAAATCGGAACATTCAGAGGGGCCTCATCAAAGGCTCTAATACTGAATTCAAATATAGAAAAAATATATACTTTTGATCTTATACCTTGGCATAAATTTAGAAGTTCATTTCTTGATAAAGAAGATTTTAAAAATGGTAGAGTTGAACAAATAATTGGCGATTTAAGTGATGAAAGTATCTTTAAAAAAAATGAAAAACTAATACTTAAAAGTGATTTTATCTTCATTGATGGTCCTAAAAACTACACTTTTGAAAAGATTTTTTTAGAAAAATTATTCACTCTTCTAAGACGCAAAAATAAAAGTATTTTTATACTGATTGATGATGTAAGGCTTTCAAATATGGCAAAAATATGGAGATCGATTCCTTATCCTAAAATAATTCTTGATGTGGTAGGGCATTGGAGTGGCTCGGGTCTTATACATGCCAAAAATTAAAACACTATCTAAAAAATGAAGAAAGAATTTTCAAGAGCAATTATTATAACAAGTTGTATAAATCGAAATACTAAAGTGGGCGAAGTATCGAATCTCAGCTCAAAAAAAAGAGCTGAAGAACTAGTAGATAATATAAAAAATACATATAAAAGTAATTTATTTAAACAAATTATAGTAATAGATGCCTCTCCTCCAAATTCATTCCCTAACAATTACACACTAAAGAATTACTTGAAGAGTCTAGGAGGATTAGACGTTAAAGAAATAAGATATATTTGTTTTAAACCCACAAAGAAAATTATGAAAGAAATTTCATTAAAGGGTGCTGGATTATCTGAAACCAAAATGTTGATTAACGGGATAAAAAATATAAAAAACAAAAGAAATACTATAATTTTTAAATTATCAGGAAGATACCTTATAAAAAATCTACAAGATGTCGTAAAAAGTATAGATACAATATTCTATGATGATATTGAATTTTGCATGCCAATATCAAAGTTATTTTCAAAAACAAGTAGTATATTTTATGCCTTTAATATAAAGTTTCCTTGTGAAATCTTTGAAAAAATATGCAAAAAAGTTTCCGATGGAGATGGGCTTTATATAGAACATCTTTTTTATAGTGAAATTTTTCTAAACTCTTTCATAAGATCAAGAAGAATGAAAGAATTACCAATATACCCTTATCAACTTAATGGTGGACATAATCAAGGTAAATATACGATGATTAAACAATACCTGATTAATATTATCCTAAAATATTTTTAGATTAAGATTTACTATTTAAATTTATAAATATTACTTATTTTCTAATTTTTGCATTTCCTTAGCTTATGTTTTTTCATTTAATATTTGTTTCGTCATTTAGCTCTCAATTAGGTTCTTTAATTTCTTTTATAAATCACTCTAATAGAATTAAATCTACTAAAAAAAAACAAATTATATTTATTATGCAATTTCCTACTAAGGGAGATCCTAAAAACAAATATTCATTATACGAAAAAGAAATTCTAAACAATTATTTATCAAATTTTGATTTATTTATTTTTAAAATAAATAATCATATTAAAAGATTAGTTTTATGGTTTATTTTTCTAATATGTTATCCTTTAATTATTTTTAGAAAATATACTTTTTTATGGCAACCTAGACCCAATTGGATTAGAGGTATTTTTTCTTATAAAAGAATTTTATTACCATTACCTCTACCAAAAAAAAATATTATTTATTTTGGTGATGGATTTTTATCATTTTGTAAAACAGAATCTCCATTTTGGCTTAAAAAAAAAGGGATTTTAAAGTCAACAAAATTAGATTATGAAAAAAGTATTTTTTATTATCTTTATAATATACATTATGAAAAACCTTCAGTTGATGACAGAAAGATAAATAGGAATTTCATAAATAAAATTATTATTGAATTTATAAAAATTAAATTCAATGAAATAAATTTAGATAAAAATAAAATTATATCTTTTAAAAAAAGAAATTATTCATATTTCCAACATCAACTTTTTGTGAAACCGCAAGATCAACACTTTATAATGAAGTAAATATGTATCTAGATTTTATACTTTCTAAAACCAATCCAAAGATTCACATGATATGTATCAAGCCACATCCTGGTAGTAATTTTAAAAAAACATCAATGATTGAAAATATGCTTATTAATAAAGGCTACGAGATATTTCTTTGGGAAAACTATATAGATTGTAATGACAAAAAGTTTATACCTATAAATGTACTACCTTTAGAAATTTTAGTAACTTTTTTAATTAATAAATTTAATTTAAATTATGATAAAATCCAACTAGTTGTAAGCTCTAATGCTTCGCTATCTTGCTTAATATTGCATCCAAAACTTATTACAATTAATGCCTTCTCGAAAGCTTTAATAAAAAAATATCTTAAGAAAGAGTTTGTAGAAATAAGACTAAAACAGGAGAGCTTTATTAAAAAATATATTCAAGAAACTTATAGCCACTAAATTATTATAAATTACTTTTTTTAATGAATATTCTCATCGCAGTTCCAACTTTAAATTCTTGGACAATTTTACCTAAATTAATAAGTTCTCTAAAAAAGCAAACAAATGAAAATTGGAAATTACTATTTATTGATGGAAATTCAAATAAAGAACATGAAAATTATTTAGAAAAAATTTGCAATGATGACAAACGTTTTATGCTAATTAAGCAAAAGAAAGATAAAGGCATTTTTAATGCGATGAATTTGGCTTTTAAAATAGCAAAAATAAATGAATATCTTCTTTTTTGGGGGTCAGATGATATTTGCATTGCTGAGGACACTATTGATCAACTTATTAAGAGTATTAGTTATTTATCTAAGAAAAAATTTTCAACGGATTTAATTATTTGCAAATCTTGTTATTATAGTCTTACTTCATCAAATACAAAAAGACCAGATTTTTCTAAAATAAAAAATATAAAACAAATTTCCTCTGATAGGTATAGATTCAATTTATTTATTGGCTATAGTCAAGCTCACCAAGCCACAATCTTTGGTCCTAAAATCAGAGAAGTAATTAAAAGTTATTCTTCTAGTTCATTTGAATTAGCAGCTGATCTAGATTACTATCTAAGGGTAAGTAAAGTTAAAAATATTCTTATTACTTTTTTACCTCAAATAATTGTTTTAGTTGGCGAAGGTGGGATATCTTCGAAGAAAAATTTATTAAGAATTTTTGAGGTGGCAAAAGCTTATTATTACTCTTTTGGAATATTATTTATAGTTCCCTTTATATCAAGATATTTAAGAAGAATTTATAAATTATTCTAATTTGAGATAATCAATATATGATTTTTGTTTTTATCTCCATTTTAATTTCAATGACGATCAGTCATTATTTATTAGTTTGGATCAAACCATTATTGACGAGAAGAAATTTAGATATTCCAAATAATCGATCATCTCATTTAATCCCAAAACCTAAAAGTGGAGGAATAGCCTTTATCTTTTCATCTTTAATTGGAGTAATAATAGATTTACTTTTAAATGGTATTAATCCCACAACTATAATTTTTTTAATTTCATACCCCTTATCTTTTTTGGGTTTTCTTGATGACAAGTTCAATATAAAAATTCATTATAGATTCACAATACAAATATTATTTGCAGCTTTAATAATTTATTTTTCACCAATCAATATAAGTAATATTTTACTAGTACCTTTATTTATTCTTTCAATCGTTTCAATTATTAACTTTATTAATTTTATGGATGGAATAGATGGATTAGTCGCTGGTTCATTATTAATCTATTTATTTGTCCAAAATATACTAATTGGAAGTAGTATATCTTCCTGGTATTTAGTAGGTGGTCTCATAGCTTTTTTGTTTTGGAATTGGTCACCCGCAAAAATATTCATGGGAGATACAGGAAGTATTTTTTTAGGAGGAATTTATGCTGCTATGGCTTTACAAAATAAAAGTTTAAGTAGCTCATTTTTTTCACTTTTTATAAGTTTTCCATTACTAATTGATGCTCTTACTTGCGTTATTAGAAGATGGCAATCTAAGCAAAATATTTTTTTAGCGCATAAATCTCATCTTTATCAAAGATTACATCAGGCTGGGTGGTCTCATTCAAAGGTATCATTACTTTACATATTAGGAACTTTATTAAATTCTTTAGCTTATTTAGGAATAGGGGCAAAAGGTTTGATATTTCTCTCAATAATTGAATTATTAATTGGGATAATTCTTGACAAATATTTTGCTAAATCTTTTTCAATTGTAATTGCCGAAGCCCAAAATTGAAATCAATTGGAATTACCTAAAATTTGTAAATATTTATTTTCAACATTTTTCATCTCGGTTTTATAAGAATACTTGTTAGTAATTATTTCTCTAGATTTCTTTGAAATTTGAATTGAATTTTCTTTTTTCTCAATTGCATTTAAGATTAATTTAGATAAAGCTTTATGATCTTTTGTTTTATAAAGAAAACCATTTATTTTATTTTTTATCCAAAGTTTATTATCTGAATTATCTGAAATTATTATTAATCTTTCGAAAGACATTGCTTCTGCAATACTTGCTGCAAGTCCTCCATCACTTAAAGAAGTTGAGACATAAATATCAATATTATTATAAAAATTCAACATTTCTTCTCTATTTAATAGACCTAGGAATTTGACATTTTTTGATATTTTTTTATCTTTAACATATTTCATATAAGTTTCTTTGAGAGTTCCTGAACCGGCAACATAAAAAAAGATATCCTTTCTTATTTGACAAATTAATTCAGCAGTCTTTAAGAAAGTTATAACATCATAAATTTTTTCTAGTTTTCTATTACTTCCTACAAAGAATTTGATTTTATTATTAAATATGGTTCTAGTTTTTTTATATATATCTGAATCTACTCCAAACATTGAGATTTGAATCCTCTCCTTCTTCATTCCCATTTTTATAGACTCTTTTGCTAATCTATCCGAATCACATATTAAATAATTAGCTTTTCTAAAGATAAAGTTTAAAAATATTTTTTTAAAAAAATATTTATTTTTCAGCAAGTCACTTCCCCAAGGGGTCAAAATAAGTTTAGCTTTTTTTGAAATGAATAATGATAATAAACTATGCCAACCTAAATAATGTATATGAACTAAGGAGTATTGTTCACATAATAAGAAATTTATAGTTTTAAAAATAGATTTTAAATTATTAAAATAGAAGATCCGAATTTGTTTTTTAAATTTATTTAATTCTATTTTTGTCTCATGATTAGGCTTAGCTAAACTTATTAAAATGATTTCATGTTTCTCTTCAACAAAGTATCTAACCCATCTTATTGAATGAATAGAAGCAGCACTAGCTATAAAAACTATTTTCACAGTTAACATTACTTATTATTCATAATAATAGAACTATGTTTATTAAAAGAATATTTCTCAATTAAGATAACTTAATTAATAACATTAAAAAGAGCTAATTTAGAAATATGCAATACTCAATCGTGATGCCTGTATATAAAAGATCAGAGATCATTTCGTTGTCACTTAATTCTATCTTATCTCAATCTTTTGCTCCACTTGAACTAATAATAGTTGATAACAATACAAAAGATAAAGAGACAAAGAAACTTAAAAAGATAATTAACGATTACAGTAAAAAAACAACTCATCCTATAATTTATAAAAAATGCCCCAAAAACAGTGGTGCATTAGCGCGTAATATGGGAGCGGCTGTTGCGAGTGGAGATTTAATTGCCTTTTTAGATAGTGATGTTGTTCTAGATTTTGATTATTATGAGACTCTTGCAAAATATTTTGATTCGGATGATAAATTAATTGCGATACAAGGATTAGATAGATCTCTTCTGGAAGTAGAACTTTTTAGGGGAAATTCAAATACTATAAAAAAATTAACTTATCATTTCGAGCAGATTTTTGAAACATCTCTCTTATTTAATAAAAAGAAACCTTATGTATCTCCCTCACTGGCAATAGCTCATCCATCACTAGCAGATGAATTTGAATTGTACTCAGAATGGATATCTACTTGTGCTGGAATTTTTAAAAAGTCTTTATTTAAAAAATATAAATTCCCGGAACAATTTATAACTTACTCTAATAATGAGTATTTAATGTTTTCTTATCAACTTTATAAAAATGATGAAGGCAAAATGATCTATACAAGTAAAGCAAAGTACAAAGATATACAAACAAATAATGGAAGAATAAATAGAATAGAACTTATGTATCAAATACAAACTTATGATTTATATATTTTCATTAGAGTTTTTAAAATAAACTTTAAGAATATTATTATTTTTATCAAATCAAGAATTGGGCACTTATTATTTTATCAAGCAAGATTAATTATCAAAAAAGAATTTTCCTTGAATCTCTTTATAAACTCTATCGGTTCAATTTTTTATCCATTTTTCCATTTTTTTTCAATAATTAAAGGTGATTTATCTTTTTATGAGAGGGACTTCCCAATAAAATAAAATATATTTTTTGGTGTATTATTATTTAAGGCTCATTAAAATGTTCCTTGAACATAATCTAATGTTTTTTATAAAAATTTTTTTTAAGAAACTGTCTATAACATGAAAAGAATATTTGATATTTGTTTTTCTTTATTTGGATTAATATTGACCTTACCAATAATAGTTCCTGTTTTAATTATTGTATGGCTTAAAGATAAATCAAACCCATTTTATATTTCAAAAAGAGTAGGGGAAAATGGAAATCTCTTTAAATTAATTAAAATAAGAACAATGGTAATTAATGCAGATATTTCCGGTGTGAATTCTACTTCTTTAAATGACCCAAGAATAACTTCGATTGGCTTAATCATTAGAAAATATAAAATAGACGAACTTCCCCAACTTATAAATATCCTTAAAGGAGAAATGTCTCTAGTAGGACCCAGACCAAATGTTAAAAGAGAGACAGATTTATATACAAAAATAGAAAGTCAATTATTAAAGATCAAACCAGGTTTAACTGATTTTGCATCAATTGTTTTTTCAGATGAATCAGAAATTTTGGCTGGTTCTAAAGATCCAGATTTAACGTACAATCAATTAATTAGGCCCTTGAAAAGCAGACTAGGATTATTTTATATTTATCAAAATAATCTATTAGTAGATATTAGTCTTATTTTCATAACGTTAATCAATTCAATCTCAAGAAAAAAATCCTTGAAAATGATAAACAGATTATTAAAAAATTTAAATGCTTCTCAAGAATTAATTGAAGCTGCATCTAGAAAATCAAAATTAATACCGTCTCCTCCTCCTGGCTCTGATATGATCACAAAATCAAGAAATAATAATTTTAAATAAATTCGCAAGATATGATTATTTCTTTTTTTAAAAATAAAAAAATAAAAAAATTTATATATAGAAAACCTCTAATCTATTTATTTAATTTATTTAACAAGCTAGATCACCTCGGGAAACCTAGTAAGACGATCTTTTTGCTCATTTTTGAATTTTTAATATTAACCATCTCTTTTTTTCTTACCAATTATCTGCTTAAAGATGGAGATAATCAGATCTTAACTACCAATATTTGGGGTTGGTCGATCCCAATTATGATGACTTGCAGCACATTATTTTACATTTTTAGTGGAAACTATATATCCATAAGCAAATACATAAAATCATCAGAAATTTACAATATTGGTAGAAGAATTTCAATACTAATAATCGTTGTTCTTTTAGCAGACCTTATATTTAATGATATAATTTACAATTTTAAAAAATATATTTTATTTTGGATTATAAGTACTTTTATAAATATAGTTGCAAGATTTAGTATTAAAGAAATACTAAATTATTCAGGTTACTTTACCTTTAAAAAGTTAAGAAGAGTGGCAATATATGGAGCTGGGGCAGCCGGAGCTCAATTAGCTTCTTCTCTAATCCTTGCAGGATCCCATGAAATTATTACTTTCTTTGATGATTCTCCAGACTTATTTGGGCGAAAGTTACTAGGTATTAGAATAGTATCATCAAAAAATATCTATAAATTTAAAAACAAACTTGATCAAATCCTTTTTGCAATACCATCTTTAGATAAGAAGAAATCAAAAGAAATATTTAGCAAGATAAAAGAGTATAAGATACCAGTCTTAAGAGTCCCATCTATTCAAGATCTTACCAAAGGTAATTTAAGCATAAATGAACTTAGACCAATTGAAATTGAAGATTTGTTGGGTAGGACAGCAGTAAAGCCAAATAAAGAATTACTAAGAGATTCGACTGAAAATTTAAACATATGCATAACAGGATGTGGAGGTTCTATTGGAAAAGAAATTTTTAGACAAATTATAAATCTAAATCCGAAGTCTCTTTTATTAATTGATTCTAATGAATTAAGTCTTTATAAATTAGAGAAAGAAATTGAAGATTTCTTAATTAAAAAAAACAAACCTCGAATTTATTTAAAGCTTGGGGATGTAAAAGACTTTAATCTTTTAAAACACATGTTTACATTCCATAATATTGATATAGTCTTCCATTCTGCGGCTTATAAACATGTCCCTTTAATTGAAAGAAATCCACTTCAGGGAATTGAAAATAACATTTTATCAACTTATTCTATATGTAGAGCTGCAAAAGCGTCTAACTTATCAAAAGTTACTTTGATTTCGACTGATAAAGCGGTTAGACCTGCTAATGTGATGGGAGCCACAAAAAGATTCGCAGAACTTATTTTGCAAGCATTTGCAGAAGAAGTAATAAAAGAAACTTCAGAATTTAATCCTCAAGCAAAAACAAAGAATTTAAAATTTGCAATTGTTAGATTCGGGAACGTACTTGGTTCTTCTGGATCAGTAGTTCCACTTTTTAAAAAGCAAATAGCGGCTGGAGGTCCAATTACATTGACTGATGAAAATGTAATAAGGTATTTCATGACTATATCTGAAGCTGCTCAATTAGTTATACAAGCAACATCTCTTGCGGAAGGAGGTGATGTTTTTATTCTCGATATGGGTGATCCAGTAAAAATAAGGGACTTAGCCGAACAAATGATAAGTTTAAGTGGTTTGAAAGTTAAAACAGCTAATCATCAAAATGGTGACATAGAAATAATAACAACTGGTCTTAGGCCTGGAGAAAAACTATATGAGGAATTATTAATAGGAGGAAAACCCTCAAAAACTCAACACCCACTTATATTTAAAGTTAATGAATCTAAAATATCTTATAAAAATCTGCTGAATGGAATCAATAAATTTGAAAAAGCGATAAAAAGTTTTGATGAAAAGGCGGCTCTCAAAGTTCTTGCAGAGTTCGTTCCAGAATGGAAAAATAATGAATCGAAACAAACTTAAGATTAAATCAATCTGATTCAAAATTTAATTAAAAAAATATACCAAAACTTATTTATTTTCAGATTATTTTATTTTATCTCATTCTCTAAATTTATAATTCTATAATTTTGAAAAATAAAATTATCTTCTAGCTAGTCTCCTTTATATCAATTCCATTTCTATTAATAATTCCTACCGTAGTTAATTTAGGAATAAAATTTAATTTGTGAGTAGACATAATTATTATAATTTTTTTTGAAAGTTTTAATACTGTATCAATAATTTTTTTTTCTGTTTCCTTGTCCAGTGAACTTGTTGGTTCATCTAATAATAAAATATCTGGTTTAAAATATAAAGCTCTTGCCAATGCTATCCTTTGTCTTTGACCTATTGACAAATTAGATCCGTTTTCGCCTACAATTTCAAAAATATTATTTTCAAGAGAATAAACATAATCATAAATTTCTGCAGAAAATAATGCTTTCTTTATATTTTCATAATCTACGTCTTCTTTTTTCACTCCAAATGCAACATTTTCTGCAATAGAACTATTAATTATGGAGAATTCTTGATGTAAATAGGAAATTTTTGGTAAAGCCTTACTTCCTCTTTTTGAAAAAAATATTTCTCCCGATTCAGGTCTAACATTACCAGATAATATATTTAATAAAGTTGATTTACCTGCTCCACTTTCACCCATTAATAAAAATAATGAAGGGCATTTCACATTAAAGTTTATATTTTTAATACCTTTATTATTTTTATAAATTAATTTTAAATTCCTCACAATTAGTTCATTTTTTTTTGAACCAATATTTTTGATTTTTGTTTTTTTCTTTTCAAAAGTTTTATTATTAGTTGGACTTGTTAAAAAGTTATATAAATTATTGATAATTTTATTCCCATATTCAATACTATTTAGTCCATAAATTACATTGCTCAATGCTGGTTGAGCCTTAAAAGCAGCAAAAGCAAATATTCCAAGTAAAGGCAATGAATTAAAAATTTCAATATTAGATATTGTTATAAAAAGAACTGATAAAGCTAATCCAATGAAAACAAGCAATTCAAGAATATATTTTGGCGATGCTACTAAAGTTGAATAAGTTGCATTTGTGGATGCAAATATTCTTGAGAATTCTTTAAATCGTTTTATGAAGAACTTCTCAGCAGAATATATTTTTATATCTTTGATTGAGAGAAATGCTTCTATGGCTGATCCAAATCTTCCTTTATTAGCTTTCTCACTTTTGTAACCCTCTAAATTAAGTTTTCTTTTAGAAAAAAAATAAAAACAAATATAAAAGGTTACTAACATTATCAAACTAAATAAAGATGCAATAAAGTTGGTATAAAGCAAATAGCAAATAATAAATACTAAAACCAGAATATTGGTAAGCATTAAAATAGTGGGTTGAAAGACTATTATTATAAATTGGTCAACTTCTGACAAAATAGTTTTTGCTAAATCAGAAGATCTTGAATTTAATTCAATTTGGCTATTTATATATTTACTCATAAGTCTTGAAGAAATTTGATGCCTAGTTTCCTCAATAAATTTATTTGTTCTAAAAACAACATATAGTTTTACTATTGTTGATAAGCTCATTATTAAGACTACAAACAAAGGAATCCATATAGAAAAGGCTCCCTGATCAAAGTTGATTAAATAATCTAAATTAAAAGATTTTATGGAATTTTGAATATAAAGTTCTAGTTTATTTTTGTTAGTAATGATTTGTATTAATGGAACTAAAGAAGCAATACTTATTACTTCAAAAATGGCCTGAAAAACAACAAGAACAAATAAAAAATTTAGCTTCCTTTGACCATTTCTATTTATAAGTCCTAATATTTTGAACAATAATTCAAAAAAACTAATTTTGAAAAACTTTTTTCTTATCATTTTTCTTTAATATCACATATTTTTATTTTTTTTAAGATCTAATAATAGTATCAGAGGGTATAAATTTTCCTCTTGTATCAACTATTAATTTACTATTTTCCTCAATAAATTTATAGTCAAAATTATCATGATCAGTTACTAATACAACACAATCAAACGAACTTAAAGATTTTTTTGTTAATGATACATAGTCTATGTCTAAAAAAATTCTTTTAGACTTTGAAATATCTGAAAAATAGGGATCATTATACTTAACAAATGCTCCCATTTTTAGAAGGATTTTTATAATTTCTAAAGAAGGAGATTCTCTAGTATCATCAACATTCTTTTTATAAGCAATTCCCAAAATTAAAATCTTACTTTTTTTTACTGGTTTGCAAAAAGTATTTAGAGTATTTACAATCTTGTCTACAACATATTTTGGCATTGAAGAATTAATTTCTCCAGCCAATTCAATAAATCTTGTATGAATACCAAATTCCTTTGCTTTCCATGTCAAATAAAATGGATCTATTGGTATACAGTGGCCACCTAATCCAGGCCCTGGATAATACGCAGTAAAACCAAAAGGTTTGGTAGCCGCAGCACGAATCACCTCGTATAAATCGATATTAAGTGCATCAGCTATTGGCTTTAATTCATTTACCAAACCGATATTAACTGCTCTATGTATATTCTCCAAAAGCTTCGTCATTTCAGCGGCTTTAGTTGAAGATAAAACAACTATTTTATTAAAAATCAAAGAGTAAATAACCTTACCAACAGAAGTACACCTTTTTGTACAACCGCCAAGTATTTTTGGAGTATTTTGTGGATTATTTATTTTATTTCCTGGATCAATTCTTTCTGGAGAATAAACTAGAAAGAAATTTTCACCTATAATAAATCCCTCTTTTTCAATTAATGGCTTTACGATATCATCAGTTGTGCCAGGGTAAGTTGTGCTCTCGAGGCTAAGAATTTGCCCTTTTTGTAAGTATTTTTTTATAGAATTAACAGAATTAATAACAAAAGATAAATCAGGATCTTTATTTTTATCTAAGGGTGTTGGGAGGCAAAGAATAACGACATCAACTTTTGCAATTTCTTCAAAATTATTAGTTGGGAATAAAAGATTTTCAGAGATGTATTTGACTAACTGTTCAGAAGAAATTTGGTTGATATAGCTCCTACCTACCTTGAGTGAATTGACAATAGTTTCATTTATATCAAAGCCTATTACCTTTATCCCTTTCTCACAAAAAGATATAGATAAAGTTAAGCCAACATAACCCATACCTATAATTGCTACTTTTACTTTTTTTCTTGATAATTTCTGAAGTATATCTTTATAAAAAATATCTTTTTTCTCTATATCCATTTATTAATCAAACGTATGAGATTAGAAATTGATCTTACAAATCGAATAATAGCATAGACGATTATTATTATTTAGGATTCTGTATACTTAAAAAAAGCCTCTATATATTTAAGTGAATATTCCGTTTTTTAACTACAAAACTTATTGCAAAGACATTAACTATATAGATTTAATTGAAGAAGTTCTTAAATCTGGATATCTAATTGGAGGTCCTTTTGTTGATGAACTCGAAGAAAATATACAAAATTATACAGGAATAAAACATTGCATCACCGTAGGTAATGCAACTGATGCTATGGAGATAATATTTAATTACTTAAAACTTCCAACAAACTCAAAAGTTTTAGTGCCTGCACATACAATGTTAGCTACTGCATCTGCAGCCAAAAGTGCAAATTTAATTCCAATACCCGTTGATGTTGATAATAATTCACTAATGGTTGAAATTGATCAGCTAAAAAAATGTGATTTAAATAACGTTTCAGCTTGTATGATCACACAGCTTAATGGAGTAGTTGCAGACATGTCTCCTATAAAAGAATTCTGTACAAAAAATAATATTTATCTAATTGAAGATTCGGCACAAGGAATAGGAGCTTTTAACGGCAAAAGTCACTCTGGAAGTTGGGGAATTGGAGGGTGTCTTTCTTTTTATCCTGCCAAAGTAGCTGGTGCTTTAGGAGATGGGGGCGCTGTAATAACAAATGATGATGGGTTAGCAGAATTTACAAAATCGGTTAGAGATCATGGCAGGGGGGAAGGGCTAGAAGCTATAAATTGGGGAAGAAACAGCAGATTAGACAGCATTAATGCAAGGGTATTAATTGAGAGGTTAAAAAATTTAGAAGAACTAATCTCAAAAAGAAGAAAATTAGCTCATATCTATAACGAAGAATTGAAGGAACTTGAAATAAAGGGTAAATTAAAATTACCTCCAAAATTCTCAACCAATAGTTCTTCGTTAAGCACATATCAAAACTACGAAATACAAGCAAAAGACAAAAATGAATTAATTTACTTTCTTAAGAAAAATAATATAGGAACAATAAAACAATGGGGAGGATTTTCTATAGCCCATTTTTCAAAACTTGGATTTGATATTAACGATTATCCTAGAACGCAAAAACTTTTTAATGAATTACTTTTGTTACCTATGAATCATTTAATGCAAGAAGAAGAAATAAAATATATTTGTGATAAAATTTCTTCTTTTTATTAGCGTTTCATTCAATAAGAAATATATCTTTTATGGCTTTTAATATTCTTTTTTCCGAAAAATAATATTTTTTCTCTAAAACTTTTGAACAAGGTGCTGGACTTCCAGATAAGGAAATATTTACTGGTTTTGAAAGAAAATGGTTTGGATGAAAATTTTCAATGACTGAAGAAATGATTTCGCTACCAATTCCACAGGTCTTCCAACCTCCATCAATCACAATAAATCTTCTTGTTTTTGAGATAGATTCAAATATAGAGTCATAATTAATAGGGCTAATAATCCTTAAATCCAAAAGCTCGACGGAATAATTCTTGTTTTCTAAAATAAATTCTTCAATTGCATTTTTTGCTACTTTAGTAGCGTATCCTGAAGCAATTAATGTTAAATCTTTTCCATTAATAATTTTTCTTGATTTTTCATTTTTTAAATCAAGTATTTTGATATCAGTAATTTTATCTTTTTCCTCATAAAGCCATCTATCGTCAATATAAATAACTGGATCTTTACAAAGAACTGATGATATAAGTAAATCTCTTGCGTCTTCAACAGAGTAAGGCATAACGACCCTTAAACCAGGTATGTGAGCAAAAATTGAATGCAACATTTGGGAGTGCTGAGCACCTTGTTCTCCTCCTCGATTAATAATTGATCTTATTGTAACTTGAGGATTTGCTTGCCCACCAAACATATATGACCATTTAGCAGATTGGTTAATTATTGGATCCATTGCATAAAGCAAGAAATCCATCCTAGGATGAATAACTATTGGTTTCATACCGCATAAGGAAGCTCCAATAGCAGCTCCAGTAACTGCATTTTCTGAGACTGGAGTATCTATAATCCTCTCCTTGCCATAAATCCTATCTAAATCCTTCATGCTATTCCCTACATACCAAGGACTCCATAAACCCTGACCAATTATAAAAACCTCGGGGTAATTTTCTAAAAGAAATTTAAAAGCCTCAAGAATTGATTCTGAATAACTTATTCTTTTTTGCATTTAGTAATATACGTTCCTTAATAAATCATTTTCGTTTGGCATGGGGTCTTGAATTGCTTTATCCCAATCATCATTTAAATTTCTAATTATTTCTTTTCTTATTTTTTCTAAAGAATGCTCTTTTAGTATATTTTTCTCTATTATCGAGTCCCTTAATCTTTTTATAGGGCATCTTAACTTCCAATTCTGTAGACTTTCCTGACATCTATTTGTTCCTACATCAACATCTTCTCTCCAATCAACATGGCCATACCATCTATAAGTTATAGCCTCTATTAAACATGGTCCTTTTTTTTTCCTTATCTGATTAATAAGCTTTTTAGACACATCCCTCACTTCAATAATATTATTACCATCAACAACTTCAAAATTTATTAAATTAGCTTCAGCAAATCTTGAAATGAAAGATGATGGTTGTCTTTTTTCAATATCCATATGACTTGAAAATAAATTATTTTCAACTACAAATAATACGGGAAGATTATTAATCCTAGCTAAATTTAAAGACTCATGAAAAACACCTTCCTCCGAAGCTCCATCGCCAAGATAAGAAATCGCAACAGAATCTAACTTTTTCTGAGATATAGCAAAACCAGCACCAACTGCTAATGAAATTGTTCCACCCACTATTGGAACAGATCCCATGAAACCTACACTTTGATCAATAAGATGCATAGATCCACCATAACCCTTGGATAATCCAGTTGATCTACCAAGTAATTCAGCAAATAATCTTCTAACCGAAGATCCCAAGGCTAATATATGAGAATGTGATCTATGTGCACCAAATATATAATCTGAACTTCTTAAATACTCTGAGACTCCTACTGGAATTGCTTCTTGCCCTGCAGACAAATGGACTGGGCCTCCAATATTACCCAATTCCCTCTCTGTTGCAATTTTTTTTTCAACCTCTCTAATTAAAGTTAGTTTTCTATATAAATTTTCACAAGTTTCAATAGAAAAACTTTTTAAGTCAATATTTCCTTGATAACATTTAGGATTTAATAAATTATTTAAATCGCTTCTCATGACCTATTAAATATATCAATTTAAAACTTTTTCTATTTTACATAAAAATTAATTCTTTAGTATTTATAGATAATTAATTCATCATTCTTTTTCTTAATTTATATTTGCTATTGTAATCAAAAATACATTTTAATCCTGATAATAGTAAAGCCAAAATAATACTTATCTTTCCATCATAAAAAGTAATATCAGTAAGATGATTAATTAATATTATGACTACCGAAGCTATCCAAAACCTGTCTAAT
>MDTE01189273.1_pt1 | contig 33827 bp, 31 predicted proteins | sample 811231 | NCBI WGS metagenome assembly MDTE01 (sample SAMN05326651, study PRJNA326480) | marine metagenome | isolation source: seawater | place: Indian Ocean: Red Sea | collected 2010
GCCGCCGTAGTGCGCCCAAAAAGCAAACTAAGGATACTGATAACACATCGTCAGCAGCCGCGTCCGATCCCAAACCTGCACCCATAGAATCGCAACCCGATGAAACTGGCAATCAAAAGGTCTTCGCTTCAACGGCACCAGCACATGAGGACTCAGAGGGTAAAGACAAAAGAACAGGGTGGTGGAATAAAGTTCTTAGCTGATAGCAACCACTTGACGACAACTCAAATTCGCTCAACAATTCTCTGACATCCATTCAGCTATCACGTCTACTGCTTGATTAATAATGTCGAGTGATTCTGAGTAGGATATTCGGATAAATTGCTTACCTCTTGAGGAATCAAAATCGCGGCCAGGTGCAAAGGCAACGCCGGTTTCCATCAAGACCTTATGGCAAAAGCCTTCGCTATCATTAGTGAGAGAGGACACGTCAGCATAAAGATAAAACGCACCATCCGCAGGTGCTAATTTATCGAAGCCTATGGACGGCAGCCGACTGAGTAACAAATCTCTATTTTGTAAATAACGCGTTACATGCCCATCTAAAATCTTCTTGCAATCAAAAGCTGCAAGAGCAGCGATCTGAGAGGGCGTCGGCGCACAGATGAATAAGTTTTGTTGTAGGCATTCAATGGGACGCAATAGCTCTTCTGGTACAAGCATCCACCCTACGCGCCATCCAGTCATTGAAAAATATTTAGAAAAGCTATTGATGATTATAGCGTCTTGATTGAACTCCAGCGCACTCACAGCAGACTGTTCATAGGTGATGCCGTGGTAGATCTCATCTGAGATAAGACGCACATTATGTTCGCGGCAGAAGTTTGAAAGTGCCTTTAGGGCGGACACATCCAACATAGTGCCGGTTGGATTTGACGGAGACGCTACGATTAACCCGTCCAAAGGCAAATATGCTTTTAATTTTTCTGGTGTGGGTTGAAAACGGTCCTCAAATGCCGTTTCAAGAATAACAGGCTCGATACCAAAGGCCTTAAGTATATGGCGGTAACAAGGGTACCCAGGGGAGGCTACCGCAACCCTATCGCCAACATCGAATGCTGCAAGAAATGCCAAAACGAACCCGGCAGAGGAACCACTGGTAACTGCTACTTGGTTCTGCCCAATCGACAGACCATAACTCGATTTGTAATGTTCCACGATGGCGTCACGTAAGGGGGTGATACCGAATGCATCCGTGTAGCCAAGCTTCTGGAGAGATAACGGCTCTTGTATCGCTTCAATAACCTCACGGGGAGCACCGGTCCCTGGCTGACCAATCTCAAGGTGATATACCGCGTTACCTAAAGATGCGCGCTGGTTGGCAGCATATAGAACGTCCATAACCATAAAGGGCGCCATTTGCCCGCGCTCAGACACCTTCAATGGCATAGCCTTTACCTTTTTTCTCTGACATCTTTTTTGAAACGCGCGCCAACGCCATGGCCACGTTTATCCGAAATCACCTGGCAGGGTGGGGCGCTTCGGGAGTCTGGCGGTAGACCCGCCTCACAATAAACTGCATTTACCCGACCAATTCTTGGCACTAATTTCACTTTCGCACCGCTGGCTTCGAGGGCCTTAATTTCTTGTGCAGTCAATGACCTCTCCGCCGTCACATCGTCCGTGTATCCGCCCTGATGCACCCTGGGTCGGTCACTAGCAGTCCTCAAGGGCATTCCCCCTAATAATGTACGCGCGGTTACGGCGACAGCACTCGATGCAGCTACAGTACCCCCCCCTCCCGTCGCAGCGAAAACAAACTTTCTTCTCTTGCGATCAACCACTAAAATTGGAGAGAGAGGTTGTTGGGCGAGTACTCCTTTTCCTGGTGCCGGTGCTAATGCAAAACCTAATCCGGGCAGAAACTGTCCCGTGCCAAAATCTTTATTGGATGTAACGGAGCAAACAACCGCAAGTCCGGTCCAGTCGACTACGGAAAACCCGCTTCCCGATTGCGGTGCTTCTGTACCTAAACGCGGTCCATAAGCTGCTTTACCCGCGTGCGCAAGTTTGAGCGTCTGGACCACTGGATCCGCGCCACTTAACCCCTCGCGCCCACTAAGGCTCTGCCACATCGCTGCTGCTACTTTGCCAGCTCCCTCAGGTGGGAAGTAAATAGTCCGATTACCTAGCGGTAAACTTATAGGACTCACCCATTTTGGCGTTCTTGAGCCAAAAGCAACTCTGTCGACAATTTGTTTTTGCAACACTGCCGCATCGGCGAGACGATTTGCCAATGCGCCCCGATACAGAACCCCGACACCACGTGCACCGATCTGCCCTAAAACTGAACCAAGTTCAATCTGACGGAAAATCACACCCTCCCCAAGAGGATCCCCTATGCGATTAAAAAACAATGATAATGCAACGCTATCATTGGCCAGGTCCAATGCTGATACTTTTAAGTCGTTGATAAAGGCACGTGATGTAGTTGCACCGTCTCGCGCAATAATTGCCGACTCCATAAGTAAATTACCCCACGGCAAACGGCCAAACCGAGCATGTAACCAGGCCATTCCGCGAGCCGCAATTGGAACCGCTATCGACGAATTAGTTACTTCAGAATATCCACCGGCTATACTACTAAAATCCAATACCTCTACGCCGCCGGAGAAAGGATTATGGACCAAACATATTCCGCCGCCGCCCAAACCAGCCTGTGATGGAAAGGTTACAGCCAGCGTAAAATATAGTGTTACTGCGGCGTCAGCCGCCGTTCCGCCTTTTGCCAACACATCGCGAGCGGCCAGCACCGCAGTCGGCTCGTCAGCAACAACAGTTGCGAATAATACGGATGGTGGAGTGTTGGGAAGAATAGCATTGGTAGCTTTTTCTACCGTGGAGCAAGCCGATGACATAATAATCGCGAAAAAGAGAACAGTAGCTTGATTGCGAGTTCTGCGGAGTCGAAGTAAAGTCTGTTGATAAAAAATTTGGCCTAATTCTATGCACTTGAAATACGTAAAAAAACTCATTTTCTCTGTCAAACCATTGTCCACGTTAGTGTTGTTAGTTTCCCTGCTAAGCATGGCATTTATAGACCACAGCGCCCGGGCGCAAGGGTTAGCAATTGTTCGGGACACAGAAATTGAAAATACTATTCGTGCTTACAGTGCGCCGCTGTTTGAAGCCGCAGGCCTCGATTTAAACTCTATCCGTATACGCCTTGTAAAAGATAATAGCCTAAACGCCTTTGTTGCGGGTGGCCAAAATATCTTTATTAATACTGGGCTCCTTGCACGCTCTGACAATGCGGGACAAATTATCGGCGTTCTCGCACATGAAATTGGACATATTTCAGGCGGACATCTATCGCGTATTCATGAAGGTCTTCGAAATGCATCGACTCAATCGATTTTAGCTATGATCTTGGGTACAGCCGCGGCAGTCGCGGCTGGTAGCACTGAAGGTGTCACCGGCGCCCTGATTGGTGGCCAAGCACTCGGCCAGCGCGCCCTTTTTAAATATACCCAAGGTATGGAACAGGCTGCAGATCAGGCTGGCGTAAATTTTTTGGAACGTACCGGACAATCTTCGCGGGGATTATTGGAGTTCCTGCAAATTCTGCAGAAACAATCTGCCATCTATGCCGGATCTAAAGACCCTTACGCCAATACCCATCCTTTAACGCAAGATAGAATATCCTTTTTGGGAAACCATGTTAAGAAATCGCGTTTTTCGAGGGTCCCTACATCGAAACAATTTACCGTCATGCATGCGCGCATGCGTGGCAAAATAAATGGCTATGTGGACACCCCTCATCGAACACTTAGTTACTACAGCGCCGAAGACAAACGAATAGAAGCCCGCTATGCTCGCGCCTACGCCTTTATGAAGCTACACGACGTAAAGAACGCCTTGAATATAGTCGACCAACTAATTGACGAATCCCCTGAAGATCCTTTTTTCCACGAATTGAAGGGGGATATTCTGAAGGACGCTGGTAAAATTCGTGAAGCTATGATCGCATATAACCAAGCAATTACCATTCTGCCTTGGGCAGCATTGATCCGAATTAGCCTCGCGCGCGTTCACTTAGAACTCAATGACCCCAAATTAGACGATGCGGTCTTAAAGAACATCCAAGAAGCGTTAAGGTATGAAAACCAAATTCCTACAGCTTGGCGTCAACTGGCTACTATTTATGGACGGCGCGGAGAAACGGGCAAAGCATCCTTGGCCTTGGCAGAGGAGGCGATGTTACGGAGCGAAATTAGTCGCGCCAAAACAAATGTAAAACGTGCGTTAGAATTATTACCCAAAGGGTCGCCCGAGCATATACGAGCATTGGATATAGACAACGAATTGGCTCAATTAAAAGCAACAGAAGATAGCTAGAGACCCAAAACATAGGTTTGCAATGAATCGCATCAAGTTCAGTCTAATCGGTATAAAAAGCGTTTTCGCTATCTGGGGTATGTTACTTCTCCCCATCGCAACGACAAATGCAGCGGACCCCCTAACCAGCGACCAAAAAAAAGTATTTGAAGAACTAATTCGAGACTATCTGATTAAAAACCCCGATATAATTCTAAAATCGATGGAAAAGTTGCGCGAACGCGAGCAACTTTTACAGAGAAAGGCGGCGATTGAGAAATTAACGAGCAACAAAGCAAATATTTTTAAACACCCCATGACACCTACCACAGGCAATATGAATGCCGATGTCACTCTTGTAGAGTTTTTTGACTATCAGTGCGGTTATTGTAAACAGGTGGCTGGGTCCCTCATCAAACTTATTGAAAATGACAAAAAGTTGCGCGTCGTTTGGAAAGAACTTCCAATATTAGGACCAAACTCCAGGTTCGCAGCGACGGCTGCCATGGCGGCAAAGAAACAAGGGAAATACCTCACCTTCCACGTAGCACTAATGAAAAGCCGCGGCCAGCTCAGTCCAGAAGTCATCATGCGGACTGCAGGGAAAGTTGGCCTTGATGTCGCCAAGTTACGAGAAGATATGGACGATCCTCAAATCAATGACTATCTCGATGAAACCATTGGCCTTGCTCAGTCTCTAGGCATCCGCAGTATACCGGCTTTCATTATAGGCAAACGCATCATTCCCGGTGCTCTTGGGCTAGATCAGCTCAAATCCTACATATCCGAAGAGCGCAAACCGAGGAGTTAATCATTTACGGACAAGTTTTATCTCGCATCAGGCTGATTTTCCGGTAATGCTTCAAGAAATGCGGGGTGCTGAGCACATGCTGCCTTGACTGCTAATAATGTTGGGAAAGCCGATAGGTCTAATTCATAGCGTTTCGCGGCGTAAAGTTGCGGAATAAGGAAGCAATCAGCCATGGTCATTGTATCTCCATGGCAGAAATGCCCTGCATTGGGGTCACTAGCAAGCCAGTTCTCTAGTGCGCTAAACCCTTGCAACGCCCAATAAGCATACCACTCAATTCGCGCTTGATCGGAAAATTTTTCAGCTACATGGGAACGCACCCGGCTCGATAATCGTGGATGCATCTCACAAGCAATTGCTTGAGCAATAGCGCGGACTCGGGCACGACCGGCCGTATCAGACGGCATTAGAGGGGGCTCTGGGTAAGTCTCCTCTAAATACTCGAATATGGCAACGGACTGGCGAATAACTAATCCACCGTCTTCCAAGGTTGGTACAATAGATTGGTGGTTTATTTCAGTGTAATACGCCGTCCGTTGGTCTCCCTGAGTAAGGTTTATTGCCACATGCTCTACCTTAATGCCCTTTAACGCAAGCGCCAGGCGAACACGAAAAGCTGCGGAAGATCGCCAATATGTATAAAGTTTCATGAAGCCGATTCTCCGCCGAACTAGAACCGTGACAGTGTGATTATATCAAAGGTTTTCGATCAATAGAGTTTCTAAATTGTCCGCTGGTTCAATTTTAAAAACCTTACCATAGAAATATAGCTCTCCTTCAAGGGCAGCCTTAATATTCGCCGCCTGACGAAAGCCGTGGCCCTCTTCGGGGAACGTCACGTAAGCAACAGCAATACGCTTTTCCCTCAACACCTCTACCATCGCTTCCGCTTGATCCGACGGCACCACCTTATCCTGCAAACCTTGAAAAAAAATTACCGGACAATCAAGTCCGTCCACATGATTAATGGGCGATCGTGCACGATATTCTTCTTCGGCTTCTGGCCACGGCCCAACCAAGCCATCCAAATATCTAGATTCAAACTTATGTGTCCCTTTTACTAACGCCGATAGGTCGCCAATACCGTAATGACTTGCGCCGGCCGAAAAGCAGTTTGCAAAAGTAAGTGCACAAAGGGTCGTATAACCTCCCGCGCTCCGTCCAGATATGGCCATCCTTTGCTCATCTACCCATTCTTTGTTACTTAACCACCGCGCACCAGCCGCACAATCCTCCAAATCAATACGCCCCCACTCACCGTTAAGGCGGTGACGATAAGCCCTGCCAAAGCCAGTAGACCCTCGATAGTTCATATCTAATACGGCAAAGCCTCGGCTAGTCCAAAACTGAGTCTTAAGGTCGAAGGCAGCTGTTGTCTGTCCCGTCGGCCCACCATGGCTTTTTACGATCAGTGGAGGTAAATCAGTAGGCAGCCCATCAAATTTCGCATTCTGCGGATGGTAGAAAAAACCATGCGCAAATTCATTTTTACCCACCGGCACCGTAACGGTGATCGGGCGCGACACGTTGCCTGCATCTAAAGTTGCTGACGCCGAATGGTAAAGGACGGAAATTTCTCTAGATTCAGTCTCCAACGATACGATAACCCGGGGTTCCTTCAACCCACCAGCCAAAAAAACGGCGCGTCCAGCAGATGCCTTCAAGCCCTGAATTTCAACAAAAGGAAGCAATAGCGGCTCAAAATCGCCCGTGTTGATTTCAATCATACAAATTTTGAAAAGCCCATCCAGGATATAGGTAGCAACCAGGGTATTCTCCGATGCAAATCCATACATCGACATACCGAACACCCACTGGGGCAAACCAAAATCCGCCTCAAGAGGTAATACCTGCTCAATTTCTCCGTCGGCGTGACGATAAATGTTCCACCAACCTGACCTGTCGGACACGAAATAGAGTTTCCCATCTGGAGAAAATTCGGGTTGGAAAATAGACTCATCTACGCCGCCAGCGACTCGCTTTGGCAGCAACAGCTCCCCCTGTTCATCCAATTCGCTACACCATAGTTCGCAGCCATCCCATGGCATATTGGGATGGCTCCAGCTTAACCATGCAAAACGATGCCCGTCCGGAGAAATTTTCGGAGATGCATAGAAATCATTACCTTTGGCCAACACCGTAATCTGTCCGTCAATAGCTATCGCAACCAATTCGTTTAACGGCTCTCGTCCATAAACCTCATGGTTCTCACGAACCGCAATCAAACGACTTCGTCGGTCATCCCATTCTAAATCAGCAAACCGCCATTGGCCTTCTGCAGTAAGCGGCTCTGGTTCCGCACCGGCCGATTGGCGATACACGCGACCGTCAGCGTCATTACTAAACCAGAGTGTAGAATTACCAATAGTGAAAGCTCCGCCACCATATTCATGCGCACGACTACGAACGCTAAAAGCATCAGCCGAGAAGTCCTCTATGCATCCGTCAGGCTCCCGACGACGCACCACACTTCGGCCTTTCTCGCTTGGGCGCACCTCATTCCAATAAACAGAACCGCCATCAAGCTGAATCTGTCCAATTTCTACGGTCCCTGCCGCAATCCAATCCGCAGTAATCTGCGAGCTCCAACTTCCATATGGTGCATTAATTTTATTAGGCATTTCACCCATATTCTGATTGCGTTATCGAAATTCTACAAGAAGAGCTCACGTTGACATACAAGCATTGTTCATCTTTTCTTTTCACAGAGCAATGAATTGATATAGTGCATCGCATCAAGATTGATTTTGGATACATATCGTGACCGATACGCACAACGTGCTCGTACTCAATGGGCCAAATTTGAATATGCTTGGGGTTAGAGAACCAAAGGTCTATGGTTCAGAAACACTCGAGAGTATTGAAACGAGCTGTCAACGTATTGCAAATCGCCTAGATATCTCTGTGTTGTTCAAGCAATCCAATATTGAGGGTACTCTTGTCAGCTGGATTCAAGAAGCGCGGGAAACGCAGGATGCCATTATCATCAATGCTGGCGCTTTTACGCACACCTCGATTGCAATTCTAGACGCATTACAGTTGGTCGAAGTTCCCGTTATTGAACTCCATTTATCGAATATTTTCGCGCGCGAAGAATTTCGGCATCACTCATATATTTCTCCCTGCGCCACCGGGGTAATCTGCGGATTTGGCGCCGCTGGATACGAATTGGCTCTTGAAGCTACAAAGCGTCTTCTAGACAACTAGGGCAGACCGATAATGGCAAAAATAAACTTAGACAAAACATTAATTCGCGATCTGAATGCACTGCTGGAAGAGACTGGGCTCAGCGAAATAGAAATCAGCGAGGGGAGGCAATCCGTTCGGGTTGCTCGGCAAAGCGGAAGTGTAATTGCCGCTACCCCTGTTGCGACGACTTCAGTACCGCTAGTGACTGATGAAAAAGAGTTTCCGGTCTCCGACATCAATACAATTCCATCGCCCATGGTCGGCACCGTATATCTCTCGCCAAAACCCGGAGATCCGGTATTCGTTTCCGCTGGGGACCAGGTGAACGAAGGACAAACATTAATGATAATCGAAGCAATGAAAGTTATGAACCCCATTCCTGCACCAAAAGCAGGGACCGTCAAACGGGTAATTGTTTCCGATTCACAGCCAGTCGAATTTGGGGAACCACTTTTAATTCTTGAGTAGAGCATTTGTTAGATAAAGTCTTAATCGCAAATCGCGGCGAAATCGCACTTCGGATTCATCGCGCCTGCAAAGAGATGGGCATTAACACGGTCGCTGTCCACTCAACGGCAGACGAAAATGCCATGCATGTGCGCCTAGCAGATGAGGCCGTCTGTATTGGCCCGCCGTCATCCGCCAATAGCTATCTTAACATCGCTGCTATTCTCTCAGCGGCCAATATAACGAGTGCCGACGCTATTCATCCCGGCATTGGCTTTCTCTCCGAGAATTCTCAGTTTGCTGAAATGGTAGAGGAACTCGGACTCGCATTCATCGGACCAACCGCTGAACATATAAACCTTATGGGCGACAAAATTACGGCAAAACAAAAAGCCGTCGAAATCGGCTTACCCGTCGTCCCGGGCTCGAATGGCGCGGTAGAAACTCCTGCAGAGGCCGAGGCGTTTGCTGCAGAAGTCGGTTTCCCAGTTATCATTAAGGCCACGGCAGGCGGTGGGGGACGAGGCATGCAAATTGCTCATTGCGCCGAAGACTTACCAGATGCTCTGAATATGTGTCGACAAGAGGCTGGTGCGGCCTTTGGAAATGATTCGGTCTATGTCGAGAAGCTGCTGTTGCAACCCCGCCATATAGAAGTCCAAGTAATGGGCGACGGAAATGGCTTGGTCGTTCATTTCGGCGAACGTGATTGCTCATTGCAACGACGTCACCAAAAAGTGCTAGAAGAAGCCCCTTCGCCAGCTATTGATTCTGCGACACGACAACGAATTGGTGAAACGGTAACGAAGGCACTCGCCAAGATAAGGTACCGGAGTGCGGGCACTGTCGAGTTTCTTTATGAAAACGGCGAGTTTTATTTCATAGAAATGAATACGCGCTTGCAGGTTGAGCATCCTATTACCGAAATGATAACCGGCTATGATCTAGTTAGAGCACAACTCCGTGTTGCTGCCGGAAAAGGGCTTGGTTATACACAAAAAGATATTCCCCTCATGGGCCACGCGATTGAATGTCGGATAAATGCTGAAAACCCTGTTACGTTCGCCCCTTCACCCGGCAAGGTCATCGATTATCATGCACCTGGAGGGCTCGGAGTGCGGGTGGATTCAGCAATTTATGCCGGATACACCGTTCCGCCTCATTATGACAGCCTCGTTGCCAAACTCATCGTACATGGCCGAAATCGCGAACTATGTCTTATGCGGCTTCGACGAACTTTGGATGAAATTGTCGTCGGCGGAATAGACACTACTATCGCACTACACCAAAGATTGATGGACGTGCCTGAATTCACCTCCGGTGAATACGATATTCACTGGCTTGAGCAATGGCTCGAAAGTGAGTTGCAAAACAGTTAGGAAGGCCAGGTCATGGAAATGCCGGAAATCACACCTGACTTGCTGCTCAAAGCCTATTCAATTGGCGTGTTTCCGATGGCTGAAGACCATGATGATCCAGAAATTTTTTGGGTCGATCCGCGCATGCGAGGCATTCTTCCGCTTGACCGGTTTCACGTACCGCGCCGCTTGAGACGTACTGTGCGATCTAGTATCTATAAAGTCACCGTGAATGCCGACTTCAATGCAGTGATAGAGGGATGTGCCAAAACCGTAAACGATAGGCCACAAACCTGGATCAACACCAAAATTATCGACCTATATACGAGCCTTCATTATATGGGGTACGCACATTCCCTTGAATGTTGGCGAAACGGGGAATTAGCCGGTGGCCTCTATGGCGTAATACTTGGCGGTGTCTTCTTTGGTGAAAGTATGTTTTCACGCCAGCGCGACGCGAGCAAAGTGGCGTTAGTACATTTAATTTATCGCATGCACGCTGGTAATTTTGCTTTCGTAGATACTCAATTTATAACCAAACATCTTAGTCAATTCGGTGCCATCGAGATTCCACGCCAAGAATATATAGATATGCTCAAAAAAGGATTGAAGCTGCCTTCCAATTTCAAAGCGCCCATTTCTAAGCAAATAATCGAATCGGTACTTCAGAACTAAACTTAGGGGGAGGCGACTTTAACAAAACAACCAAAGCCGTTGTCGTAATGCCCACCGCATTGCCATCTTAGAAATAACAATAACCTTTTTCATATGACCGAGGACTAGACTTGAAATTGTGACCCCGATCGCACCTGCATGACAGAGAAGGTCGCTGAAACGGCGCTGGTTTTGATGTCGATATAGGAGCAGAAAAGGTAACCAAATAGCTTCTAAGAAATAGATTGGTAAAAAACCAGATTCTACATCAAATAGAAAGAGCACCCAACATAACAACTCTTTAAAAGAAAATTATCTCAGAAAAGGTGAGAAAGAAATTGGGTTTAAGTAATTGACTGAAAGCCTGTGGATCAAGAAGGACGGGTTGAAAGTTGACTTGTTTAAACCATTGTCCAAAACTTTCGGGAATAAGACGACTATCATGGCAAATATCCTCAGAGACCCCAGTCACTTGAGTAGACGAGACTTCTCATCTCGTTTACCGATACGAAAGAAGGAAAACGTCTCATCCAGAACACCTAGCTGAGCTAAGGTTCCCTAGTTCTTTCTAATTTAGGCGGAGATTTCAACTTACAGTCCAGCACCCAAACGTCGTAAACCGGATGCTCCAAACCGTTAAGGCTAGGACTGGAAGCGAACATCCAGCCGTGAAACAAATCAAGCCGATCTTCACCAGCTTTTGCTTCATAAATTTCCAAAAAAGCCACAGACTCTGGCGGTTCTTCGGGCGGAGTGCGTTCACATTTGCGAACTATGATTTGCAAGGTTCCAAACCGAATTGCGCGGTCAACTGGGGCCTCAAATGACCAAACCCGCGCAGTTACCTTATCCATTCCCTGCAGTAAAACCGTATCACCCACAAACCCCAAGGCGCCGGCTCCCCCGAAAAAAATCATCACGACGGCGGCTACGCCTGCGATAAATAAAGACGATCTAACCATAATTATTCTATTCGCGAATACACGTAAATGAAGTCAAACGATTTACCTAAAAATCAGACGTTTTAGCACTGGGGTCATCCCTAACCAACACCAGCACTCGTTGGAGTAGTTCTCCAAGAGAAATGACATCTTTTGTTTTAGTCAATTCGGCCCCATCAATTAGAGCATGTCCGCCACCGCTAAGCTCAAGTTTAATGTAATTGCCGCCTAATAATCCGTCATTACCGATGCTAACAAGGGTATCCTTCGTAAGGCGAACGTCCGGCCGAATTGTCATCGACACAATGGCCTTAAAGTCCCTCGGGTCAACCTGTTGTCCAACAACGGCACCAACTTTCACGCCGCCGATTCGAACGTCACTGCCAACAACCAAACCGTCTACCGCGTTGAACTTTGCAGTCACCTCATACCCTTCATCCAACCTAAGGTCCGTAGCAATGAATGCAAAATAGACTAGCACGCCGAGAATCGATAGCGCTGTCGCGCCGAGGATCGTTTCAATCGACCTCCGCGAAAATACCTTCGCCACACTCAATTCAGCTTTTTTTCCACCTACAGGTAGCCGCATTAGAGATTTGGCCCCTCACCTAATCCGAAAATTTCTTTCCCAACCGCCGTTTCAACAGGTTCGACATCCCTGGTTTTCTTTAGCTGCAAACCATGACGATTCGATCGCTTGCCCTTGCCTGGAATTAAAGCAATATACTTGCCGCCCAATACACCTGCCGACACCACCGCTACAGTGGTATCAACCGGCAGCTTGAGCTCGGGCAGCACTGCCATCTTTACCAGAGCACGGTAGTCTTTCTGATCAATCGTGAGACCAGTTACCGTCCCAACCTTCACACCGCCAATTCGAACATCATTGCCAAGTGCCAACCCGTCAGTTGAATTGAACTTAGCTACCACCTCATACCCTTTTACCGGCGCCACATTGCCAATGTTAGATGCAAACACTAGGAACACTCCGGCTACCAAAAGCACCATCGCCGCGAGGGCAGTCTCTAATACATTACGTCTCATTGGCTCATCAAACTAAAGGGGTTATTTTTCTTTTCACTGGAGGGCGACTGTATTACCGGTTGTTGACGCTTTCGCTCAGCTTCAACGACGATTTTCTCAAGTAGTTCCAAAAGCGGAATAGAATCTTGAACAAATTCAAATTCATCGCCCGCTTTCATGTCATTCTCAGACCCACCGGGTTCCACCTTCAGGTATTTCGCACCCAGCAAACCATCAGAGACGATCGAGACCGTACTTTCACCCGGTATTTTTATATCCTCACGAAAAGTCATCTCTACCAAAACATTCTGATTTTTAGGATCATATTCACGAGCTGTCACCTGCCCTACCTTAATGCCGGTTAGGACCACATCACTTCCGACCGCAATACCGTCTGTCGCGTTAAATCGTCCAGACAGCAGATAACCGGTCGCAGATGCCGTGGGGCCGCTTTGATAGGAAACAAAGAAAAAAATGACGGTCACAGTAACGACCATCATACCAAGCACAATATGCCTGAGTTCATGTTTCGATTCTTCAACCATCAATTAGGCGTCCACCGTTCATAATCGCCCGTTGCCTTGTCGCGCTTTCCGCCAGAAAGCGTGTGGCCGGGAGGCCGGTAAGCCTTTGGAGTTCCCGTCAAATTTGGCATATGATCCTTTTGCCACTTATAACCGCTGTCATTTTTTGGCGGTTCCGGCACAGTGTAATGTAACCAGCCATGCCAAGAAGCTTCTACGCTACTTGCCTCATCGGAACTTGAGTACACTACCCAGCGCCGCCGCCTACCTGTTGCAGGTTTACGGCGCTCTTGATAGTAGCGATTGCCAGACGCATCTTCGCCCACGAACTGCCCATTCAAAAATGTCATCAAGCGTGTGGTCATAGTTGGCATAAACTTGCCTCTTTGTATTATCACGAATCCCGCAAGACTATGACATTGCTAATCGCCCCCGTCTAGCATCGCAATGGCAATCCAGCCAGCATTTTTTCGTACTCAGTAGCAGTGGAAACTTTGTACTGTGAATCCCAGAAACCCGGGCCATATTCACTACATATGTTAAATAAAAAGCCACATCTGGATACCAATATTCTCAAGATTTAGTATTTTTTTCAGTTAAAAACCCAATATTTACTTGCTTCACCCATATCTAGTAGATAGTGTTCCTACACACTCCAAATCTAGTGTACGCTTTTGAAAAGATCATTTGTGATTGCGACAACTTAAGATGGTGTGTCTTTCGGAGGCTTGATAGGAGCAAATTATCTCCCAAAACCCTTCGATTTTTAGGATTTGTCGGTTTAGGTCGGCTGAATCTGACGCGTGGTCAACAAGCGTGTTTGGGGATTTGGGGGATTAAAAAACATGCGTATTAAACGGCGCTACACTAAACGGCAAGATTCGCCCTACGCAGGTATTGATTTCCGATTTGCATCTAGTGAAATACGTAACCCCGATGGGTCTATCGTCTTCAAACATGAAGATATCGAAGTACCTAGCCACTGGAGCCAGGTAGCAGCAGACGTTCTAGCACAAAAGTACTTCCGAAAAGCAGGTGTTCCAGTGCACTTAATGCCTGTCGAAGAGGATGATGTCCCAACTTGGTTGTGGCGCCAAGTCCCCAACGACAAGGCTATGGCGAATATGCCTGAAGAAGAGAGATTTGGCGGCGAGACCAGTGCCAAACAGGTATTCCACCGATTGGCCGGCACCTGGACATACTGGGGCTGGAAGGGCGGATACTTTGATAGTGAAGAGGATGCCCGGGCTTACTACGATGAGATGATCTACATTCTGGTGCAGCAGAAGGGCGCACCGAATTCACCACAATGGTTCAATACGGGTCTTCATTGGGCTTACGGCATAGACGGTCCAGCGCAAGGCCATTCCTATATTGATTATAAAACTGGTCGTTGGACAAAATCTAAATCGTCCTATGAACATCCGCAACCTCACGCTTGCTTTATCCAATCGGTAGATGATGATCTCGTTGGCGAAAACGGCATAATGGACCTTTGGGTCCGCGAAGCACGCCTTTTTAAATATGGCTCCGGAACAGGCAGTAATTTCTCGGCTATTCGTGGCGCAAACGAGCCATTATCCGGTGGTGGAAAATCATCAGGCCTAATGAGTTTTCTTAAAATTGGCGATCGCGCTGCAGGAGCCATAAAATCCGGCGGCACTACACGTCGTGCCGCTAAAATGGTTGTGCTTGATATAGACCATCCGGATATTGAAGAATTCATAAATTGGAAGTGCGTCGAGGAGCAGAAGGTTGCCGCTTTGGTGACGGGTTCTAGGGTTTGCAGTGATCAGCTCAATTTGATTTTAGCAGCCTGTAAAAACAATACGATTACAGAAGAAGAGCGTTGCAATCCTAGAAAAAATCGCGAATTAAAACGAGCCGTTTTAAAAGCTCGAAAACGAATGGTCCCGGAAAGCTATATTCAACGCGTTCTTCAGTTTGCAACTCAAGGGTACACAGAAATTGAATTCGAAACGTATGATACCGATTGGGATTCCGAAGCTTATCTGACGGTTGCTGGGCAAAACTCCAATAATTCTGTCCGGCTCACCAATGACTTTCTGAAAGCAGTCGAAGACGATAAAGATTGGGATCTTATTCAACGCACTGACGGTAATGTTGCCAAAACCGTCAAAGCCAGAGAATTATGGGAACAAATTGGTGGTGCCGCTTGGCAATGTGCCGACCCAGGTTTGCAGTTTGATAGCACCATCAATGATTGGCACACTTGCTCTAACACGGACCGTATTTACGGGTCTAACCCGTGTTCAGAATATATGTTTCTGGACGATACAGCGTGTAATTTGGCATCGCTAAATCTGATGAACTATCAGAATGAGTGTGGCACATTCGACGTAGCCGACTTCACTCATTCAGTCCGACTTTGGACAATTGCCTTAGAAATCGCAGTAATGATGGCGCAATTTCCGTCTAAGGATATTGCAAAACTTTCTTACGAGTATCGAACGTTGGGTCTGGGATATGCGAATATCGGCGGACTTTTAATGGCATCCGGTATTCCTTACGATACTGATGAAGGTCGCGCATTTTGTGGCGCGATTACTGCGCTGCTGACGGGCACCTGTTATGCAACTTCCGCGGAAATGGCCGGTGAACTTGGTGCATTCCCGGGCTACAAGAAAAATAGTACTTCGATGTTGCGTGTCATCCGAAACCATCTTAATGCAGCAGAAGGAAATACAGATGGATACGATGGTGTCTCCATGCCACCATTGCCTTTAGATCATAAGAATTGCCCAACACCAGATGTAGCCGCAGCAGCAAAAGATGCTTGGCGTAAAGCTTACGAACTCGGTCAGGAACATGGCTACCGAAATGCCCAAGTTTCGGTAATCGCGCCGACAGGTACGATTGCTCTAGTCATGGATTGCGATACGACCGGCATAGAGCCCGACTTCGCTCTGGTAAAGTTCAAGAAATTGGCAGGCGGTGGCTACTTTAAAATTATCAATCGAATGGTACCCGATGGGTTACGCCGCCTAGGTTACAAAGAAAACCAAATCGATAGTATCATTTCATATGCGGTAGGCCATGGCACGCTAAAAGAGGCGCCTCACATTAATCATACCAGCCTCAAAAAACATGGCTTCGGCAAGGACCAATTTGATGCTCTTGAAGAGGCATTAGGAAGTGCTTTTGATATCAAATTCGCGTTCAACAAATGGAACCTCGGTGAAGAATTTTGTCGGAATGTCCTTGGTTTCTCCGATGAGCAATTAAACGATCCATCGTTCGAAATCTTGGCAGAACTTGGTTTTAGCCGCGAAGAAATTGAAGACGCTAACACATTTTGCTGCGGTGCTATGACGGTCGAAGGCTCCCCCTACATTCAGGACAAACATCTTGCTGTCTTTGACTGTGCTAATCCATGTGGACGAATCGGCAAACGATATCTTTCATGGCAAAGCCATATCTTGATGATGGCAGCAGCCCAGCCTTTCATAACCGGCGCTATCTCAAAAACCATTAATATGCCAAACGACGCTACTGTCGAAGATTGCATGGACGCTTACATGATGTCGTGGCGATTGGGTCTGAAGTCGAATGCCCTATATCGAGATGGCTCCAAACTCAGTCAGCCACTGCAGTCGGCATTAGTAGACGATGATGATCTAGAGGACGATTTTGCAGATTTACCCAAGGGGCAACAAGTGCCCATCGCTGCCCAACGGATTGTTGAGAGGATTGTCGAAGAGGTCACCGCGCAAGAACGTCGACGTCTGCCACATCGCCGTAAAGGCTACACACAAAAGGCTAATGTAGGCGGACACAAGGTTTATCTACGCACTGGTGAGTATGAGGATGGCAATCTCGGTGAAATATTTATTGACATGCATAAGGAAGGCGCCGCCTTCCGCAGTCTAATGAATAACTTTGCCATCGCTATTTCCATTGGCCTGCAATATGGCGTGCCTTTAGAAGAATACGTTGAAGCTTTCACTTTCACTCGGTTTGAACCCAGTGGAATTGTGCAAGGCAACGACGCGATCAAGATGGCGACGTCGGTTCTTGACTACATATTCCGCGAAGTTGCAATCAGCTACCTTGGACGCGACGACCTAGCTCATGCAGAACCATCCGATCTTTTACCAGATTCGCTGGGTACTGGTGCGGAGGAAGGTCATTTACCAGTGGAAACTGCAGAAACACTCGAAACAATTCGGAAAGTCGCGAGTAACGGCTATATGCGGTCTTCCAAACTACGTGTAATTTCCGGCGGTGCAGATTTGAATGCATCCAGCACCCCGGCACAAAATGTGACGGCCAGCTCTTCGGAGAGCCAGGTGGTCGTCGCGTCTGCAACAGAGGCGCCAGCCGCTGTTGCAGAGGCTCTGGTCGACATTCCGGTTGACACCACACTCGACCGGATTCGTGAGGCCAAAGCCAAGGGCTACGAAGGTGACTCCTGCTCTGATTGTGGGAACTTCACACTCGTTCGCAACGGCACATGTCTGAAATGCGACACTTGTGGCGCTACCAGCGGGTGTTCGTAGCGTGTAGCCCCTACTCTGGCACGGTGCTCCCTGTGACTGGGGGATGGCGGTATTCGCCATCCCCCCTTTTTTTTACACAAATTCTAGTACCTCTCCAAACTTATGGTTACGTTATTCCCAGAGCGATAATCTTCGAGATAATAGGCTCACGAATAGATGGCGCCTTGCAGCATACTTAACAAAAAGGTAATCAGAGTTAATGCTCATCTTGAATCGAATAGATCCCCAGTATCTAAAACTCGTCGAAAAGGCAATTATCGAAACGCCAGCAGATATGCACACCTTATCGGCCGAGCAACTTCGAAATCTGCGAAATGGATTGCGGCAAGTGCCACCCATACCCAATGGGATCATTGCTAAAGATATAAAAGCTAGCGCAAATAAGCGTGAAATTCCGTTACGGATTTATCGGAAATCTGACCATGTCAATGATCAACGTCCCCTTATTATTTATTTCCATGGCGGTGGGTTTGTTATAGGAAATTTGGATAGCCACCAAATTACCTGTGTTAGGCTTTGCGAGGACACCGGTTGGCCTGTTTTAAGCGTTGACTATCGACTAGCGCCAGAACACCCTTTCCCTGCAGCACCGGAGGATTGTTTTAGTGCCTTATGTTGGGCTGCCGAGAATGCCGATTTAATGGGTGCCGACATAAGCCGAACTGCCGTGGTTGGCGAAAGTGCCGGGGCCAACTTAGCGGCAGTCACAGCTTTGCTAGCGCGCGACAGAAAGGGGCCAACCATTGGTTTCCAACTTTTGTTTTATCCCGTAATTGATACAGATTTTACGACACCAAGCTATCAAGATTTTGCCGCTGGCCCTCTCCTACCCGAACGCCTCATGCGAGCTTATTGGCGACATTATTTAGGCGGTGTGGATACCACAAATGACGCCTACGCAGTGCCCCTGAGAGCGGATTCACTAGCAGATCTTCCTACCGCTTCCATTGTAACCGCGGAAATCGACGTTTTACGTTCTGAGGCGGAAGCCTACGGAGTGCGCTTAAAAACTTTTGATGTTGATGTATCCATCCACCGAGCAACCGGGCTTATCCATGGCTTTATGAAGCACATCAATGTTCACTCAGAAGCAAATCGGGTCTATTCGGCAGGTCGTGACGATATGGTAAGGGCTCTAAGCTTATAACCAAGCGGAGATACTCGTATGGAACAGATTGAGGAACGTATCAAAGAATTAGGTATTGAATTGCCAACACCCGCGGTGCCCGCAGGAAGTTATTTACCGTTCGTCCTCAGCGGAAGCCAGTTGTGGGTTGCCGGGCAAGTTCCGTTTTGGGACGGGAAAATAAAATACCGCGGTAAAGTCCATGATGGTAGCAATATTAAAGATGCAGTCGCTTCGGCGCGGTTATGCGCACTTAATATTATTGCTCAAGCAAAAGCTGCACTTGGGGATTTAGATCGTATCGAACGTTTTATCAAACTCGGAGGATTTGTAAACGCGGTGCCGGAATTCACCGACCATCCGATCGTCATCAATGGAGCATCGGACATTATTACTGAAATATTCGGTGACGCTGGGCGGCATGCCCGGTTTGCGGTGGGTGCGAACGGCCTACCTTTGAATTCTACTACTGAGGTTGATGCTATTATCGCCGTGCGTGCATAAGAAATTACATCTAAACTTTATCTATGCCCGATAGACGTGAACCAATTGAACTAAGGCTAGTCGAAAATATTAGCGACCTTAGCGCTACCGAATGGGACCAGCACCTTCACGGCAAGGACACGCCGCCTGGTTCACCTTTTCTGTCATATGCATTCTTGAATGCTCTTGAGCGTTCAAACTCAGCCACCCGTGAGACTGGATGGTTACCACGCCATATGATTATGCAAGATGACAAGGGTACATTTTTGGCAGCGTCCCCGCTTTATCTGAAAAGCCACAGCCACGGCGAATACGTTTTCGACCATAATTGGGCGCATGCCTATGAACAGGGAGGGGGACAATATTACCCCAAACTTCAATGTGCAGTGCCTTTCTCACCGGTTACCGGTCCCCGCCTCTTGGTACCTGCCGATGCGATAGACCGCAAATTCCGTCTGCAAATATTGGCAAAAGGCCTTATCGAAGTAACACAAAAGCTCGGTGTTTCTTCACTGCATATTACGTTTTGCACTGAGGAGGAAGCAGCATTTCTGGAAAGTTGTGGGTTTCTTATTCGACACGACCACCAGTATCATTGGAAAAATCACGATTACGGTAGTTTCGATAATTTCTTAACTGAACTCAGCAGTCGAAAGCGTAAGAACATTCGCAAAGAACGCCGGGCTCTTCGAGATCAAGGTATTACCACGCATGCACTAACAGGCGAAGATATCAGTCCGGAACATTGGGATGCATTTTACCGTTTTTATGTGGACACCTATGACCGAAAGTGGGGTTATCCCTATTTAACGCGTGAGTTCTTTGATCAGCTTAGCGAATCTATGGCTGACCAAACCGTCTTAATCCTCAGCTATTTAGACGGTAAACCCATCGCTGGGGCTATTAACTTCTATGATAACAATGCACTTTATGGCCGTAACTGGGGATGTGTCGCAGATCACAAATTTCTCCATTTCGAAACGTGCTACTATGCAGCTATGGACTTTGCAATCGAATACGGTTTAAAGCGCGTCGAAGCTGGTACAGGCGGCCATCATAAATTACAGCGTGGTTACGTTCCGCACCGAACTTATAGTGCACATTGGATGGAAAATAAAAACTTCCGAGACGCAGTAGCCAGGTTTCTCGAACAAGAACGTAACCTTGCGGCCAAAGAAGCAGATACTCTCCAGCAATTCACACCATTCCGCAACGATCCAGGAGAGCGCCTTTAATGAACTCTAGTCACAGCAATATGCGTAAAGTTAAAGCTTTGAATCTGTGAGTGGGGTTGAGAATAGGTTCCAACGAATGCATAAGGCCTCAGAGCCGAACGTACACCCGAAAGGGTCTATAAAGAACAATGCCATTCACTATCAATACAGAGGCCAAATACCCCGCATCAATAGAAGATCAGCAATAGGAGACTTGGTGATAGACTAAAGTACCTTTAACCTAAATAGCCTTGATGCTGTCCGACATTGCAACATTAATTCATCATTGGAAAAAGTACCTATTTCGCAAACTCAGGCATTTTCTTTTTCCTACCTCCCCGCTTTTTCTTAGGCGAGCGTTTTGCTACTAAATCATCTGGCATAGGTGCGTCGCCACTGGGATAGGAAAAGCTTAATTTTTCTTCCTTTACCTCAACCCGCACAACCCCACCATTCGACAAGCTGCCAAACAACAGCTCTTCGGCCAAAGGTTTTTTTATCTTATCTTGAATCAACCGACCCAATGGGCGTGCCCCAAAACTCGGCTCATACCCCCGCTTCGCCAACCATGTGCGCACTTCATCTGTAAGTTCGATACTGACCTTACGGTCGGCTAACCGCTCTTCCAATTGAATAACGAACTTATCGACCACTCGGCTCACTACATCAGGCGATAGAGGAGAAAATCCAATAATAGAATCCAAACGATTCCGAAATTCGGGCGTGAACATGCGGTTGATCGCTTCGCCATCTTCGCCAACACGGCCTTCACGGGCAAAGCCAACAGCAGACTTAGCTAATTCCGCCGCTCCTGCATTTGTGGTCATGATCAAGATCACATTACGGAAATCAACTGTCTTGCCGTTATGATCAGTCAGTTTACCATAGTCCATAATCTGCAGTAAAAGATTGAATACATCCGAATGAGCTTTCTCAATTTCGTCCAAAAGCACTACCGTATGAGGTGTTTGATCAACCGCGTCCGTGAGCATTCCACCTTGATCAAAGCCTACATAACCTGGTGGGGCACCGATAAGCCTAGATATGCTATGACGCTCCATATATTCAGACATATCAAACCTTACAAGTTCGATACCAAGCGTCATAGATAATTGTCGAGCGACTTCGGTCTTGCCCACGCCGGTAGGGCCGGAAAATAAATATGAACCAATAGGTTTCTCGGGATCGCGCAATCCAGCCCGAGATAGTTTTATGGAACTCGCCAACTCATCAATTGCCGAGTCCTGGCCAAAAACTACCATCTTAAGATCACGTTCGAGCGTTTTTAACGCAGCGCGATCATCACTCGACACCTGCTTGGATGGGATACGAGCCATCGTAGAAATGACGCGCTCCACATCTTTAACACCAACTTGTTTCTTGCGCCTCGATGGTGGCAACAACATTTGTGACGCGCCGACCTCGTCAATAACGTCTATGGCCTTATCAGGCAACTTCCGGTCATTGATGTAACGCGCAGAAAGATCGACCGCGGTCCGAATTGCTTTAGCGGTATATTTAACCTTGTGATGTTCTTCATAGTAAGCTTTCAAGCCACGCAAAATTTTGACTGCTTCATCAATAGAAGGTTCCGGCACGTCAATTTTCTGGAATCGCCTTACCAGCGCCCTGTCTTTCTCAAAATGGTTTCGATACTCCTTATAAGTCGTCGAGCCCATGCATCTTATCGAGCCGTTTTGCAGGGCGGGTTTCAATAAGTTAGACGCATCCATGGCGCCGCCGCTGGTCGCACCGGCACCAATAACTGTATGAATTTCATCAATAAACAGGATAGATTCTGGCATCTCTTCCAATTCTTGCATAACCGCTTTCAAACGCTCCTCAAAGTCACCACGGTATCGCGTGCCCGCCAGTAACGCGCCCATATCTAAAGAAAATATGATGGCTTCTCGCAAAATTGCTGGTACATTTTTCTCAACAATTTGGCGTGCCAGCCCTTCAGCTATTGCTGTTTTCCCGACGCCTGGATCACCAACATAAAGCGGATTATTCTTCGATCGGCGACACAATATTTGAATCGTACGCTCAACTTCCTTAGCCCGCCCAATCAATGGATCAATTTTACCTATAACGGCCTTTTCGTTAAGGTTCACACAATAAGATTCAAGCGCCTCGGTACCTTTTTTGTTTACCCCATCCCCATCAGTATCTTCATCCGCTCCTTCGATCTTACGCGTTTCTTCGTACCCCGGTGTTTTCGCGATACCATGACTAATGTAATTTACTGCATCAAATCGCTGCATTTCTTGCTGCTGAAGAAAATAGACCGCATGGCTCTCACGTTCCGAAAACAAAGCAACAACAACATTTGCTCCCGTTACTTCCTCTCGCCCGGAAGATTGCACATGAATAGCCGCCCGCTGAAGGACACGCTGAAAGCCAGCAGTCGGTTTTGGCTCTTCAAGGTTTTCGCTGAGTAGCATTTCCAGCTCACTATCCAAAAAATCCTCAACGGCCCGACACAAAATATCAACATCAATGCCGCAAGCATTAAAGACCGAAAGAGCATCATGATCTTCAGTCAGGGCTATTAGAAGGTGCTCAAGAGTTGCATATTCGTGTCGTCTGTCACTCGCTATTCCAAGCGCACGATGAAGGGTTTGTTCAAGATTTCGAGACAACATGACCGCTCAGTCCTTTTCCATTGTACAATGCAGCGGGTGCTGGTGTTGGCGAGCAAATTCCATTACTTGGTTCACTTTCGTTTCGGCAATATCGTAAGGAAAGACTCCACAAACGCCGACACCGCGACGATGTACATGTAGCATAATCTGCGTCGCCTGATCGTTTCCCATACTGAAGAATCGTTCCAAAATATGAACGACAAACTCCATTGGTGTGTAATCATCATTCAACAACAAAACCTTATACATAGATGGCTTTTTCGTTTTCGGTTTTGTTTTGGTGATGACGCCGGACTCGCCATCGGGGCTAATATCGTTATCTTGGTCGCTCATTATCTTTTCGACTGGTAAGGTGTATCACGATAATATGGTATTCTTGGGCAGCGTTAAAAGGTAAAAAGGCGCACTTCGTCCATTGATTTACTAATTACCAGCACTGGACCGATAGCTGACCCCAAAGAAGAACGGCCCCGCTTTTCACGAGGCCGTTCCCAAACTGTGGTCATAATCGAAGTCTTAAGCAGCTTTAAGAGCTTTATCGAAAGCCTCTTGAATTTGGTCTTTGATAGGGTCAAAGGATTCGTTGGCAACTTTCACTGATAACTCACCAATCTTGGAGCCTTCCGCCACTAACGTATCGAAAGCTTGTTTCGCATAAACCGTCTGAAGGTCCAGAGCATCGTTGACTGTCTTAGCGACCAAAACGGCTTTTGTAACTTCAATGCCCGATTCTGCAGTCTCTTTTAAGTAATCAAAATAAGCCTTGCTAACTTCTTCAGCCCCCTTCGCGAATATCCCGCTCGCCTTGATGAATACGCTATAAAAATTCTTATTCATCGCCGTGTACTCTTCATAAGCTTTGGAATAGTTATCTTGCATTTCTTCGACCTTTTCCTTAGTTGCTTTAGTCGCTGCAACGACCGTCTCGTTTACAGTTTCTTCGATGGTCTTCGAAGTCCCCGATGCTTTCTTAGTTGTCATAGTATGTCTCCAGTCTAAAATATTTCTTTACACTTATTCGATATCTACAGGCAGTAGCCTTGCCTTACCTAGACCCATATGAATTCGTTACAATTATTGCAGTGCAACATATCGATAGGATACATATCTACATGAGAAAGTCAAAATTAATTTGTGCATTGCACAATTGTTATATTTGCGGCGCACAATGGTTTTACCTCAGCTTAACCTCCATCCTCGTTTCGCGAATTCAGAGATACCTATATCAATATTGGCAAATAATTCTGTTAGTGAAAAATTAGAGACTACGCTATACTAATGTAGTATATTAAAAAATATAAAGTATTCACTATTATATTTTTAACATAAGAAATTTATGATGAGTATATAATAAAATCCATGCTTATAGCGAAAATATTCATTCGATTTCCTATAGTATTTATTTTTATGCTATCACTATTAACCGGCCAACGAGCCGAAGCACGATATGCCGCTATCGTAATAGACGCAGACTCGGGTGATGTTCTACATTCCGTAAATGCAAATACGCGAAATTATCCCGCATCTTTAACCAAAATGATGACTCTATATTTACTATTCGAAGCGTTGGACCAAGGACACGTTGGGCTTCATCAACATATGACCGTATCACAAAACGCTACCCAAGCACGCCCCTCTAAACTGGGACTACGCCGAGGCGAACGTATTACGATCCAAGATGCTATCGAAGCGCTAATCGCGAAATCCGCAAATGATGTCGCTGTTGTTGTTGCGGAAGAGCTAAGTGGTTCAGTTCAAGCATTTGCCAAGGCAATGACCAAACGCGCACGTAAGCTGGGCATGCGCCATACGACTTTTCGAAATCCACATGGTCTCCCCAATCGTGGCCACTTATCGTCAGCCCGGGATATGGCAGTCTTATCGCGGTTCCTTATCAAAGATTTCCCCCATTATTACAATTACTTCGCTACTAAGAAATTCAAATTTCGTGGGCGTGACTATAAAAATCATAATAAATTACTTGAGTTCTACACCGGTGCCGACGGCATCAAAACCGGCTATACGAAAGCGGCTGGTTATAATCTTGCCGCTTCCGCAGAGCGCAACGGAAATAGGGTCATCGCGATTGTTTTTGGCGGCAAAACAGCAAAATTTCGAGACCTACATGTAAGGAAGCTTCTTGATAAAGGCTTTGCTAAGCTATCCATCGAAGAAGAAGGCTCGCGAGACGACTATAAGGCAAAAGACAACGCAGCAAAAACTCTCTTAGTGGAAAAACAAGAATCTAAAAAAGATGCGCTTTCTAAGTCCAAAACCTCTTTGTCACCTTTTAGAAATAGTTGGCCTGAGGAGTTTGTTAAAAAGTTCGGCCCGATTCAAACATCCACTCCCACTCGAGAAAACCGCGCAACAGACTTCGCAAAAATGATAGCACCAGCTCGCGCGAGTATCGGCAAACCGCGGACTTGGATGATTCAAATAGGAGCATATGTTCAAATAGCAGCGGCAGTGAAGCAAGCTATTCACGCTGCAGAAAAACTCTCAGCGCTGGGAAATGACTACGAAGTCACAATCATGACCGGTAAAAACAATGCCCGTAGCGTTTATCGTGCAAGGTTATCCGGTCTAAACAAAAAAGGCGCGATTGAGGCCTGCCGACAACTGAAAAAACACAAATTCGATTGTTTTCCTATGTCACCGCAAATGTGAGGTTATAAAAAAAACAGTATAACCTATCCTAAAATGTGGGTACTTGAACATCACTCAGTTTAAGTTGCGTGACAACATTTGCCTTCAAGTCATCTAGTCCGCTAGCCGACGCTGACTCACAACGAATAACTAACGCATTTTGCGTATTCGACGCTCGTAAAAGCCACCAACCATCGGACGTGCTTACACGAACTCCATCCACCGTCGTGACCTGGGCGCCCGCAAGTGAAAGACGCTCCTTAACCTCGTGCACTATGTCGAATTTTCGTTGTTCGGGCACATCTATCCGAATCTCCGGCGTGTTTATCATTTGTGGCAATCTATCCCGCATATCTGCCAAACTCAGATCAGAAAGCGCTACAATATCAACAAGACGTAGCGCAGCATAAAGCGCATCATCATAACCATAATAACGGTCTGCGAAGAAAATATGGCCGCTCATCTCACCAGCGAGCGGCGCTTTTAATTCAGCCATTTTAGATTTGATAATGGAGTGGCCAGTAGGGCTCATGACGGGTTTTCCACCATATTGAGTAACTTCATCAAAAAACGCCTGGCTCGCCTTCACATCGGCAATCACCGTTGCACCTGGAAATTCCTCCAACATATCTCGAGCAAAAATGGCTAGTATTTGATCGCCCCAGAGGATACGACCTAGCCCGTCTATGACACCTAGACGATCCCCATCACCATCAAATGCAATACCCAAATCGCAACCATACTCGACAACAACGGCCTTTAATTGTTCCAAATTTTCGGGAACCGTTGGATCTGGATGGTGCGCCGGAAAATCTCCATCGACTGCTTCATTCAGTAGAATGTGGGTTCCTGGTAAACATGATGTCAATTGCGCCATTGCAGGCCCTAGAGAACCATTGCCCGCATCCCAAGCAACTTTAAGTCCCAAATCGGCACGATAATCGCCAACAACACGCGCTACATACGATTCTCGAACTTCCTTTGATGACACCATACCAGCGCCGGTCGCAAAGTCCCCTTCCTGAGCCCGCTTACCAAGGCCCTTAAGGTCATTGCCCCAGAACGGTTTGCCATCCAGCATGAACTTAAACCCGTTATAATGCGGTGGGTTATGAGAGCCCGTGACCATTATTCCGCCACCAGCCTCCAATACAGTTGTGGCGTAATACAAAGTGGGCGTGGCGCTCAGGCCAATCTCGATTACGTCGGCACCAGCATCGCAGGCTCCGCGGACCAACTCTGCTGACAAGTCAACCGAAGAATGCCGTCCGTCATAGCCCACGCACAAGGTACAGCCACCATCTTCCAGAATGACGGAACCAAAACATCTGCCAACCGCATATGCGTCCTCAAGATGAAGCGTATCACCAACAATTCCTCTAATATCATACTCACGGAGTATAGACGGCTCAAATTGATGGAAAGTCACCCGGCTTTCCTCCCGGACTCTGCAGCATTTACTCGGTCAGGGCGGCCAATCGAGCTATACCTGAAGCCTGCTTCCGCCATTATCTCGGGGTCATAAATATTCCGCAAATCAACAATAACTGGCTCCTTGAGCAAGGATCTGACACGCTCCAAATCAAGAGACCGAAATTCATTCCACTCTGTGACAATTACGAGCGCATCAGCATCATCCAACACTTCATATGTATCCTCACACCACTGCACATCGCTAAGCATTGTCCTAGCATCGTCCATACCCGCTGGATCGTATGCTTTGACTGTCGCGCCCGCCTTTTGCAAGGCCGGCACTATATCAAGGCTAGGACTTTCACGCATATCATCGGTATTTGGCTTAAATGTGACCCCTAGCAGCGCAATAGTCTTCCCCACCACGCTACCCTGACACGCTGCCACAACACGCTGGGCCATTGCCTTTTTTCGATTAGCATTTACGTCGACAACGGATTCCACAATTTTCATCTCCGCGCCAACGGTTTGCGCGGTTCGCACAAGCGCTAGCGTATCCTTGGGAAAGCACGATCCGCCATAACCTGGACCAGGATGTAAGAACTTACCACCAATTCTGCCATCAAGACCCATACCTCTTGCAACATCATGAACATTGCCGCCCACCATTTCGCATAAGTCGGCAACCTCATTAATGAAGGTAATCTTGGTCGCAAGAAATGCATTTGTAGCATATTTTACAAGCTCCGCTGTTTCTAATGACGTGAACAGGATCGGTGTCTGAATTAGATGTAGCGGTCGGTAGATCCTTTGCATCAGATCGCTTGCCTGCTCATTACCGACACCAATCACCACACGGTCGGGGCGCATAAAATCTTCAATAGCAGATCCTTCTCGCAGAAATTCCGGATTAGAAACCACGTCAAATTCAGCATCCGGTCGGGCTTCTCGGATAATTCGTTCGACTTCACGTCCGGTCCCCACAGGTACCGTTGATTTTGTAACGACAACCGTATAACCGTCCATCGCACTAGCTATCTCTTTCGAGGCAGCAAATACGTAACTTAAATCCGCATGCCCATCACCTCGTCGACTAGGTGTACCAACCGCTATAAAAACCGCATCTGCAACGGCAACTGCAGATGTTAAATCCGTCGTGAAATCGAGCCTTCCTGCTGCCATATTATTGGCAACTAAGTCTTCCAAGCCCGGTTCATAAATCGGAATTTTCCCGTCGTTCATCTGCGCAATCTTTTCCGCATTTGAGTCGACACAAGTAACTTCAATTCCAAACTCAGAAAAGCAGGCGCCTGAGACCAATCCTACATAGCCGGTTCCTATCATTGCTATCCGCATATGAAAATCACTTCACGCAAAACCTTGTAAAGTAGCAAATTGCTCGTACGTCTCATCCCTTCAATCCTTTTTACTATAATCGGTGAGAACTTTTCTTACCGCTTCACCAATATCATCGCGGCCAACCGCAAATGCGATATTAGCTTCAAAGAATCCGACCTTATCTCCGCAGTCAAATCGCTTGCCTTCAAACCGTAAGCCGCAGAACGGCTGGCTACCAACCATCTTTGCGAGCGCATCGGTCAGTTGAATTTCGCCGCCAGCACCGATTTTTTGGCCATCCAGATGATCAAAAACTTCAGACTGTAATATATAACGTCCAATAACGGATAACGTTGATGGAGCATCTTCAGGTTTTGGTTTTTCAACCAGCCCACTGACTTGAACCAACTTTCCGCCGTCATCATGCTTTACTTCTAAAATACCGTATCGATCCGTATGGTCGCGTGCCACATCCATCACCGCCACAACATTACCCTGAGCCTCTTCAAAAACGTCAATCATTTGCTTCAAGCAAGGTTCCTGCGACATCACTAAATCGTCGGCTAACAGAACAGCGAAAGGTTCGTTCCCGACATAATTACGAGCGCACCAAACTGCGTGGCCTAATCCCAACGGCTCCATTTGGCGGGTATAGGCTATCTGGCCCGGACGCGGCATCCAATTTCCAAGAGCATCAATAATATTTGTTTTACCACGCTCACTGAGTGTTTGGTTCAATTCGTACGGTACGTCGAAATGGTCCTCAATCGCGTGTTTTCCGCGCCCGGTTACAAAAATAAATTCCTCTATACCGGAGGCTGCAGCCTCTTCTACTGCATATTGAATGAGTGGCTTATCAACGACTGGAAGCATCTCCTTCGGTAATGCCTTAGTCGCAGGTAAAAATCGTGTGCCGAGGCCGCCTACAGGAAAAACCGCTTTTCGTACTTGCTTCTTCATTTGATCTTACTCTATGACTCGTAACCGATGTGCTTGTTTAAATATCACTGGTGTCACCAGCAACCTCCGACAGGACAGAGGTTTAATCGCGAAGCAAAGTAGCTTTTGCTTGCGCAGCCTTAGCTTTAATGTCTCGCGCGATTATTTCGTCTGGGTGGCCGGTTTGTATTAGTTTTGTGAAAGCATTCTCAATTTCGTTTTTTGATGCACCCGGTTGAAGTTCTAGGATCTTATAGGCTTCCGAACGGCTCATTCCTTGTTCAACCACTCCAGTCATACCGTCCGACGCCTCAGAGGGGTTCGTCGAACGGAATTTTTGTCTCCAACCCTCGTCGTGCATCCGGTCCATATAGGCTTCTAGAATATTGGCACTCTCAGCGTCTTCCAATAAAGAGGCCTCATACAAGGTCACCAGTTCATCAATAGATAATTCCGACAATAATTTTCCATTTTGCGGCCCCTTAAGGACACGCCCATCCATATCACCTGTCTCGGGATTTAGATAAATAACTACAAAATCTGATCGCCTATCTACGCGCTGCCCCGCGACTGGTCCTCGTAAACTCTTGGCCTGGTGGCTCAAGGTCCTAAATCGACCAATCCAAGGCATTAACCCCAATAAAACCAGCCACAACATGCCGATTTTGCCTGATGCTATGACTAAGCCTATAATTACCAGGGCAAACAAAATACCTAGAAATTTTAGTACTTTTAGAACGTCTTTCGGTTCGGCATAGATATACCATCGGGCAAACAACAAAATCAGCCCCAGTAAAACAACACCTGCCAATATCCAGCTCATGCCAGCTTCTCTTTCATCTCATCTTCCACATTGAGACAGTCATTGCCGCTAAAACTACTAAGCAATCCAATTGCCTCAAGCAGCAGACGCACTTCCTGACGCGCTGCGATGTGAGACATATTTAGACGAACACCGGCCTCCGGATCACGTAGGTCCAAAAGTGTGAGTCCTTTCAAAAATAGCTCGCGAAATATCATTCTTTCGCTAAACCCCGGCGCTATCCTGAACCCAATTCTTTTCGATAATGCGGTCAATGCCTCGTCAACGGCCCGGCGATTCTTAGAATGCAAACTGCTTAACCGATTACGTACAATAATCCAATCGATACTTCTACCGTCACGCTGCATACGGTTCTTGCGATTTTCCCAAACCAACTCGGCATACTGACTCGGGCATAAAACTTTGAATGTATCGGGTTCGATTTTGGCTAACACATCTAAATCAACGAAACTATCGTTCATCGGCGTAATTAATATATCCGCAAAACTATGGGCCCAGCGCGATAAGGCCGTGTCACCTCCTGGCGTGTCGATAACAATGAAATCATTTCTTTCCTCTAACTCTTCAATCGCGGCTTCGATAGCATTTTCATCTTCTTCTTTGGCCACATCGCGATTTTTTGCAATACTAGGGGTTAAAACCTTATGTTCCGGTAACGATAATGCTATCCCTAGATGTGCCATATAATCTCGACGATTATTAATATAGCGCGTCAGTGTGGCCTGCGGAGAATCCAAATCTATACTGCCAACCAGGTACCCTGCATTTAGCAACCCTGCAATCAAATGCATCGTCGTCGTTGATTTGCCGGTACCACCCTTAACATTACCAACAACGATGATTTGAACCGATGTTTCCCCTATCATTCAGAACGCATCCATATTGTTGTATCGTAAAAGGTCCCTAAACCAGTGCTATGGTAACTAAAATAGGTTGCTTCATACCACTTTAGACGCAGGCGATAATGATAGACAGTTTACCCCAATTCCCCCGAAAACTTATTCCAATCTTCCGTGCCTCTATTCTGGGACTGATACTGGCAGATATTATGGGATTCAAGTTGGTATCTCCATGCAAAGGTTTTGCACCAATCCCCATCTTAGTCAGTAAGGTGTCTCATCCCTTATTCACGATGATCACTTCACCAAAACAGCGGCCATTTAGTTTTCTTCAAGGAAAGGCCCTCTCGGAGTGGTGATAGAAAGAAAATTAATGATGAAAACCTTAATCTTTAGGTAATTAGGTTATTAGCAATTGCTGACGGAGATTTCTGCAAAGTCTGTTTTCCGATATAACGTGGATCCACAGAATGCTATTTAATTAGGATTATTAAGTGCGCTGGATCTTCTTGCAAATTAATAGGCTCTGCGTTTGCGTCGGCGTCTTTCTCACTGCGGCCGCTTGTCAAATGGGACCAGGGGTGGATCCGAGCGGTCAATTAGCGTGGGTCGGGAAAAAACAATCTCGTCTGATTTTTAGAGCGCCGGCACTCGTACAATCTAGCCAAAAGGCACAGCGCTTTACGGACCAAAGCGGCCGATTTGTCGAAGAGAGCAGCGAGTGGAAAACAAATGGTACGGAAAACACTATTGCTGGCATACTGGTAAGCGAATCTTCAGCAGGGCCACCAATTACTGATACCCAAGATCCGCAAGAAGTGACGCAATTGTGGCCTGTCTTTCGCAACTTAACTCCTACGTTTGGCTTGCTAAAACGATCAAAGAATGTGCTTGGCCCTGTATTGTGGCGTCGCGCTAGCATCGGCACACGCGCCTGTGTCCTATTTCTTCAACGGTGGTCGACCACTCGAACACCGATGCCCAGCGCTCCTGTAACCAACCTATCCGGTTACTACTGTCGCCCACCAGGAGCTGTCTTTCCTCCCGAAATTGCAGAAAATGTAATAAAGTCCATTGGATTTCGCCACAATGCACCCGATACTCCTCACCTTCCCACAACACCAAAATAATAGGATTTTACTATGACACTTTTCGATTTATCGGGGAAAACCGCGCTTATCACCGGCTCAACGAAAGGTATTGGCAAAGCCACCGCCATGCGCCTTGCGGAACATGGGGCCAATGTCGTCATATCCTCACGAAAAGCACATGCCTGCGATACAGTTTCTCGAGAAATTAATCAAGAATGGGCCAAAGATGGCGCAACAGCATTCCCCATTCCATGCAACATTCAGCACAAAGATCAACTGCAGTCTTTGGTAGACGACACATTGGAACGGTTTGGTGCTATCCATATATTAGTCTGTAATGCGGCGGTTAATCCTTATTTTGGCCCCTCAATTGATACACCGGACGATGCGTTTGATCGGACGATGGAATCCAACATTCGAAGTAATTTCTGGCTTTGTAATATGGTATTGCCGCAGATGGTGGAGCAAAAGGATGGCTCGATTACGCTCATCTCTTCCATAGGTGGCCTAAAGGGACGCCCGCAAATCGGAATCTACGGCATTTCTAAAGCTGCTGACATGCAAATTGCACGTAATTTTGCAGTCGAATACGGCCCAGATAACATCCGGGTTAATTGCATTGCACCCGGATTAGTTCGAACCGATTTCGCCCGAGCATTGTGGGAAAATCCAGAAATTTTAAAAGAACGGACTGGAACAACCCCGCTAAGGCGTATCGGTGAGCCAGACGAAATCGCCGGTGCCGTGGTATTTTTGGCATCACGTGCGGGTACGTTCGTCACCGGCGAAACCTTAGTAATAGATGGCGGCGTAACAATCATTTAATCAGTTAGCCCATTACACTTCCTACGCCGTCGCTCGGCGGTCTTTGCCTTTGATACGTCGGCTATACGGTACGAAAAAGGTCTCAAACCGGAAGAAAAGCTATGGATTGTCGAATATAATCTCCATCCGCTATGACGGAACTTCCCGGCTCATAACCTGAAGGTCGTAGGTTCAAATCCAACCCCGCATAAACGCGTCAGGGAAGTTCGGTAAAGGTGGCTGCATATCCTCGCCATCAACTATTCCGTACCGCCCGGGCTCACACCAAACTTGAACTTTAGATTTGCCAGTTAAGGGGCAAAGCCAATCACCCGGACAAGATCCTAATGGACTTAATGTAGCTAGGTGGGTTCTCTGTGTTTTGTTACGCGGTGCAAGGCTTTAAAGCAATCGATTAATAAGATGTGTGGTATCGTTAAAGCTGCTAGTCCTATAAACGTTGCGCGAATCAAACTGTTGTTAAAATTAGCGTCAGTTAGCCAATAAGCCATTGTCAGAACAAAAGTGATGCTGAAAATACTTATTGCAAAAATTATCCAATAGAATTGTTTTCCTAGTGGTTGGAAGACCCGTATTACCTTCCGGAAGTGACGCAAACTGTGGATACCGCAGAAATATAACGCAAAGCCCCATAACGGTGGAAGTAATGTTAGAATTA
>MDTE01134162.1_pt1 | contig 33825 bp, 18 predicted proteins | sample 811231 | NCBI WGS metagenome assembly MDTE01 (sample SAMN05326651, study PRJNA326480) | marine metagenome | isolation source: seawater | place: Indian Ocean: Red Sea | collected 2010
ACTCCACTCTTTATTCATCAAATTATCTATTTCAGGATTCAATAAGTCTTTAGTCCATTCATCCTGCTGTGACCACGCCTTTTCAGCTAGAAAAATAAGATTTGGATACATTAACTCATCAAATATTCCCTCATTTCGAACGGTTTCAGTCCACATTTGACCCTGTACTCCAAGAAAATTATCAATCATTTTTCCATCAAGTACAACTGCATTAGGGTTTTTATATTTTTTAAACGGAGAATCAAGATATGTTTTTGAATAAACATTTAAAGGTTCTGTCAGCCATGAATCCTTATAATTAACAATTCCTGACCATGAAAGACCATAATTCTCTGGATCTAAATCATCAGTCATATCAAAATAAAAAGCCGAAGAATTACTCATTACTACTTCATAACCAAGATTAGCAAATTTATATACCATATCCTCTCTTCCTCCCCCCCAGTAATTATTCCACACGTAAGGAATAAATTTTGGACGAAAATATTTTGAAATTAAATCGTCAAAGTTTCTATTGATTTCAATTGAGTGTTGTTCATCTTCACCGTGTACAAGTAAAACATCCTCCCAACCACTTACCTCTATTCCCTTACTATTTAATAAATTTATAATTCTTCTAAATGCATTTTCAATAAGATTATCATAAGAAATTGAAGTATTTTTATCAACAAATTCCTGACAAACTGGGGATCCTACCCAAGCACCATAGGGTAATTCATCACCACCTACATGAAAGTTTTTAAGTTTTATACCTGCCTCATCAAACATATAAGAAACTTCATCAATCACCTTTTCAATAAATTTAAAGCTACTCTCTCTACATATTGATATAACATTATCATTATATCCCTGAGCTGAAACATATTTACTCTTATCATTAAGATCTGAAAGTAGATATTCTTCTGCTCCTAGGGTATCTCCTTTTTCTAAATAGTTAAAATATCTGGACTCCATTGCCTTCACTGCTGCTCTTGAGTGTGCAGGAAAATTTATTTCGGGAATTAATTCAATATTTCTATCATTTGCGTATTTAATAATTTCTATAAATTCATCTCTTTTGATATATCCAGAACCATGTAAGCGATCAACAGATGAGCCTGATCCGTAAGCAGGATTTAAATGATCCCTCTCATCAATGGTATAGCCTCTTTTAGAACCTACATCTGTTAGTTCAGGTAAATCAGGAATTTCAATTCTCCAACCTTCATCATCTGTTATATTTAAATGAAATTTATTCAATTTAAAATAGTGCATATAATCAAGAAGTTGCTTAATCTTCTCTGGTCCATGAAAATTTCTAGATATATCTAAGTGTATTCCTCTATATCTAAATCGAGGAAAATCATGAATTTGAAAGTTAGAAATATAATTTGAACCTTCATTTTTTGCGTTCATAAACAGTTGAAATAAACTAGTTAGTGCATGAGACAACCCTATTTTATCTTTCACATAAATATGTACTAAGTCATCCAAAATATTCATTCTATATCCCTCATTCGACACCTCATAAGTGTCCTTGTATAATTGAGTTATTTTAATATCACCCCCCCCTATTGGTTCTTTTAGGTCATGTTTTATTTTTAAATAATTTTCTGCATTATTAAAATACATCCATATAGTTTCTTTGTATTCATCAAAATAGGTTTCATTGCTAAGCCAAAGTGTAAGAGTATCTTTTATTTCAAATTTTCCATCAAGTTTTTTAATGGTTTTGGGTGTTGGAACAATATGACCTATCATGTTTCCGTGTAGATGCTTTGTCGGTTTATTTTGTTCATACCTTGTTATAGAATTTGGTAAATCTAATTTTTCAATACCTTCTGCTTCCTTCCAATTAATTTTGGTGTTAACGTCATAGCTTATGTTGTTTGAATCATCCCTTATAAATACGCCTATCGGGCCAAAAATTATTCTCTCAAGTATGCCATTCATTAAAAATTCAAATTCTATAGATGAATTTTTCTCTAATTTGAAATTCTTAAAACTTAACTTTTTATAGTCACCATTAATTGATTCATAACTTACTCCTTTTGGCAGTGAATTATTATCGAAAGATCCTGATAGCTGACTCCAGTACATATCCCACTCTTTGGAGACAATTGAGTTATTAGAGTTATTTGTTAATATAAAATTTACAGTTGATGTGTTATTTTCTGGATCAACTTTTTTAATATCTAAAACAAGAGAAAAGTTATCTTTATCATTTTCAGAGCAGCTGAAAAATACAAAAAGAAGAAATATAGTATATAATCTCACAGAACTAATCTACAACTATTTCTAAATCTTTACAATCAAGATTAAACAATACATTTATCTACTCCCTTTTGGGTTAGGAGATTGAAAATCAGGGTATGGATATTCATCTGGAACAATAACTGTTCCAGTAGAAACAGTAACTGGAAAGTTATAATCTTCTTTTAAAATTATTTCAAAAAAAACTGCTCTATAACCTTGCTCTGGTTTAGAGATTTTAAAACCATATTTTCCCGAATCATTTTTAGCAATATCTTCTGAAACCCACGACTCTCCAATTACTGGTTTTCTAAAATCTCTTGATTCTTTATTGGTAGCAAACCACTTTTTTATTTCATAGTTGTAATTATTATCAACGTTTATATATACACTATCACGATTAACTTTCCAATTGTAAAAATCTAAACTTTTACCATTTATAAGGGTTTTATAATATGAAACTATATCGTTATTAACATATGATCCATAAAGGCTGTGGCCAGCATTAGGTATGTATGATAAGTGTTTCTTACCATAAAGATCATCCCAATAAAATTTCCATGAGTCGGTTACAAAAAATTCATCACTCGATGCATTTACTATAAATTTTGGCATTTTCAGTTTGTCTCTAAACGAATAAGGTTCAACAATTTTTATTAGTTTTTTGTATTCATCTGATCCCATCCAATCCATAATCCCCTCATTTATGTAATCTTCTATTGCAGGTGACCAGTCACCGTATACTCTCCAATGATGTTTAAATGAAGGATAAACATTAAGCATATCTATTACAACTGGAGCTAATCCCATTACCCTATCATCAGCAAGAGCAGTTGTCCATGCAGTCCACCCTCTTTTTGATGCTCCTGTAACAAAAAAACTATCAACCTTATTATAACTAAGACTTATTTCTTGTACCACATCCATAGCCCTTGAAACAGCCCTGGTCATAGGAAATCTAGCAAGCCATTCTTGATCTTCATCTTTAGCTCCACCCTCTAAATATTTTCTCCATCCATAAGCAACTAGATCATCTTCATACCTATGTAATTTCTTATCTCCTTTAAATTTAGTGGGTTGAAAAGGCACATTATTAATATTTGCAACTATTGAATTTGTTTCCAAAGCAACATTTATAATGTTTTGGTCAGAAGATGGAACTTTTATTTTGTTTGTGGTTGAGTTAGATGAAATCATCATCATCGACTCAGTATGTAGAATTTCATCTGGAATAACTACCGTAACCCAGTGCCACCATTCATTATTTTTAACTTCATTCTCGGTCATCCATTTACCCGAAATCATTCTAATTTTAAATTCTGTCCAATTATCTCCCTTAATAGAATCTACTATCTCAAATTTAAATGCATGATCTTCTTTTGAAATATAATCCTTAAGAGGATTATATTCTGTACTTTTCTCATAGGAGCATGAACAGAAAAAAAGTAAAGAAAAAAAGATTATATAAATTCTGTATAAATTCATTTATCTCTAATCTAAATAAAAATTTAATTAATATTGAGAGATGATAAAAAGTAATTACGGAGATCACAAAGAAATACCAGGAAATCCTTCAGTAGCCAAATCCAGCGTTAAAAAACTTAACGATAGATCAAATAATAAACCCTTGAAACTATTATCCGAAGAAGACTGGAGTTTTTGGATCGAAAATGGTTATATCGTAATTAAATCTGCAATAACAAAAGAGGAAGCAAATACTACAGCTAACTTTTTGTGGGAATTCGAAGAAAAAAGTGCTGATGATAAGAGTACATGGTATACCAAAGAGAGGGCCAAGATGGAAATGAAAGAGCTTGCAGGAACTGGAATGGTTGAGGTATATAACAACCAAAACCTATGGAATAACAGGCAAAAAAAGAAGATATATAAGGCATTCTGTGACATATGGGGTACGGAAAAGTTGTGGGTAACGATAGATAGGGCTAATCTTAATTTTCCTATAGTTGAAGGTTTCTCATATAAAAGCTTTATCCACTGGGATTACGACCCTGACACAAAGCCGCAAAATGTCCAGGGTGTGTTAGCATTATCTGATCAAACTGATGAAAATACAGGAGGCTTCCAATGTATTCCATGGTTATTCAGAAACTATGACACATGGAAACTTACTCAAAAAAAAGACAGAAATAAATTTCAACCAAGTTTGGATGGTTTGGAAGATAAAATTGTTAAAGTTCCTCTTGAAGCAGGAGACCTTCTTATCTTCCATAGTTTTCTTGCGCATGGGATAAGACCCAATTTAAGTAAGGACAAGGTAAGGATAGCTCAATACATATCTATGATGCCAGCCGAAGAAGAAAATAATGATTTGGTTAGTTGGAGAATAAATTCATGGAAAAACAGAGTAGCTCCCGAGGGTTACGCTTTTCCTGGAGATCCTAGAAATTGGGAACAAAAAAAATATAAAACCGCAGAGCTAAGTAATCTTGGGAAAAAACTTCTAGGGGTTAATCGGTGGTAAATTATTTATTTCTTTACAATTTTCTTAATTAAGATCTTATCTTCCTGAATTATTTGCAGTAAATATATTCCATCATTATTTTCCGAGAAATCAATTTCATGTCTAGAGTTATTGGAATCATTAAATAGATTTTTTTCGAAATAATACCTTCCATTAACATCAAATACTTTTACGTTGACATTACCCTCCCAAGATTTATCAAATAATAAACTAACAACCCCTTCAGTTGGTATAGGAAATATTTCTATTCCTTTTGTATTTTGATCCTCAATACCAAGAATTTTCTCATCATCATCTAGAATTATAATATTTCCAATTACAGTATTAATCGATCCAGTAGCATTTTCAATAGATACAACTTTTACAATTATAGTCTCGTCTGTCTCATCTTCTAAATCCTGAACTGATGTAATTGTCAATTCTGCACTATTGCCAGAACTTATAACCAATGGATTAGAACTAATATTATAATCTGAAGAAGAAGCTGTTCCACCATCGAAATTAAATGTTACTTTAACATCACCTGAATTTGGCTCTTTATTCAAAGTAGCTATAATTTTAGCCTGGTCTGCATTCTCATTAATACTTGACCTATCTATATTAAATGTAACTGATGGGAGAGAAATTACATTATCATCATCCTTTATAATTAAAGTTAATTGTTCATTACCAATAATTTTACCATTTTCAATGTATGAAACGGACAAAATTAAGCTTTCATCATCTTCAATATCAGAATCCTGAACAGAGGTTATACTAAATTCTGGAATTTCATCATTAGTAATATTAAGTGTATCATGACTTAGGGTAAAGTCAGAACTCGAAGCTGTTCCACTTAGTGAAAAAACAATTGAAATTGGGCTGTAAGGTGAAACTTCTCTGGATAATGATATATTGATTTTAGATTTGTCATCATTTTCTAAAATGGTATCTTTTTCAAGAGTTAAGCTAACTCCCGTTTCTTTTGGTTTCCAATTTATAAGGCCAGGTATTTCAGCAGTCCAAATACCCCTTCCATATGTTCCAATAACAACCTGACCCTGATCAAAAGGTTCCAAATCATGAATCATGACAAATGGGAGATCAGATGTCACTAAATTCCATGATTCTCCTCTGTCTGTTGTTTCAATTAAACCAATTTCTGTTCCTACCCATATTATATCAGAATCAAAAGGCATTACAACTAGTGAAAATGGAGCTACATTTGGAAAACCATTAGATGAATCAACATCTCCACTAAATTGAAAATTAGGGAGAAACCCTGAAAGATCCTTCCATGTCTGCCCTAAGTCCTTAGTCTCAAATACCTTAGCTCTACCATATCTACCAAAAAGGATATAAACTGTAGAATCTTCATTAGGATGAGAGTAAATTCCAGATGTGTGTGCTGAAACTCCTTTAGGAATTTTTACAGGTGCGAATGTTTTACCATAATCCTTTGACAAAAATATACTGTAATTAGTTGTTTGATTAACATATCCACCAGCCCATACAAATCTAGGATTAGCTTCAGATACTTCTATATCACCACCCATGTAATCACTAATTGAAGAACTGCCTTTTAATTTTATAAATTCCCAATCATCTCCAAAATTTTCAGTTCTTATAACTCCTTCATATGTAATTCCATATATCATATTAGGATCCTGTTTTGATGTTGCAAGCTTAGAAACAAATGGATTGTTATCTTCTTGTTTAAAACCCGATGTACCATGAAATGAATAAGGGCCATTAACTCCCCCATCTGTGGTTATTTTTGCACAACCATTATATTGACATGTTAACATCATCCGTAGAGGATCATCCCAGTGAGTTATACAACCAAAACCATCACCTGAACCTACTCTAGTTGCATATTGAGGATTTGATGAGTTAGGTTCTCGAGTTAGATAAGTACCATTGTCTTGAGTTCCTCCTATATACTGATTTTTACCTTTGACCTTTGCGGCATAATAGAATTGTGTTGTCCTATACCCTATATCTATCTGTGGGTCACTATCACGTTTAGGACTCCAAGCCCACATAAATTCTGTAGCCTGCCAATCATTATCATTAATACCAGGATCAGGACTCAAATTTGATATTGCCGGTCCTCCGTCATTACCAACAACTAACCTATAATTTCCTGACCCATCAGCAAAAACACTCATTGTATGCTGATCCGGATGTACATATCCATTCTTCTTGTGTAATCCATCAGAAATATAGTTATATACGTCTGTTAATTCCTCAGATATTTTAGTAGTATCATTTCTGATAGTGAACTTATGGATATCTATATCTCCAACATATAATATACTGTCATAGTAGGGATTAATTGCAATAAAGTTATTATATGAACCCTGTCTGCCAATATATGTACTACCAAAACCACCATTAAAATAATCAGGGTTACCATATTTATCATTTTCATCAACAAAATACCAGTTATCACCACCATCATAGGTAACATTAATTTGATATCGATGACTCTCAGTTAAGCGGACAAACATAATGGCATATACTTTGTTTGGATCTGAATGAGAAACAACAATTTCATTTCTTGTGTGATAGCTATTAAATGGCCAAGAATCAACTTCATAAACATCAAAACTACTTGTCTCAGTCCAAGTGTTACCAGCATCATCGGATCTAAATACATTACCCCCTTTAACTGCAACATATTGTATGTTAAAATCACTTGGCGCGGCAATAATCTGGGTTGCACTACCACAATCAGCAATTTCAAGAACCTCAGACCAAGAATTTCCACCATCTGTTGATTTATATACATAAGAATCGCACCAATACTTTCTCTCAGTAGCTATAAGTAAGGTGTTTTCATCATTAGGATCAACGATTATTCTATAGACATTTGCAAATCTTGGATCCATTTTACCATCAGAAAGAATAGGAGCTATATTGTTCCATGTAGATCCCCCATCAATGGTCTTAAAGATACCACTTCCATTATCATCACCACTTAAAGATTTTTCGCCAGTTCCAGCATAGAGTACTAGTGGATTACTTTTTGATTGTGCCAGTGAAACAAAATCTAAATTTTCGATATCTCTTGTTAAGTTACTCCATGACATTGTCATTGTAGAGACATCATAAACTCCCTTCCATATTCCCCCACCTATACTCGCTGCATAATAGGTATTGCCTGTATTGTCTGAATAATCCGTAATAATAGCCCTAGTTCTGCCTGATGCGTTTTGGGGCCCTCTCTCAGTAAAAGTTGCAGATTCTGCTGCCGAAGCACCGTATTCAAATTCTATGTCATTATTGAGTCTACTTTGATTCAACAGATTCTTTCTTTGAAGCATTTTTTTTAGTTCCACTTGTTTATAACCAGCATAATAGTTATTACCATCAGGATCTTCTTTTATTTTCTTTAAATATTCAACATACCCTTTAATTTCAGTAGGATTTTCTTCTGTAGATACGTTTTTCTTTTCACACGATAAAGAAATAATTATAAGAAAAAGAAAAAGATGTTTAATTGAAAAACTCATATAATAAAATCTATGAAAAATAGAACTTTTTATTAAATAAAACTCAAATATTAGTAGTTTAATTAAAATTAAATTATCTATTTATATTAGATTGCATTTATGAAAAAAATAATTTTGATTATCATTTTTTGTTCATCCGTATCCTGCGTTGAATCAAAAAATAAAATTCAGGTATTTATGTCTCCCACATGTGGTTGTTGCAAGAAATGGGTATCCCATCTTGAAAGCAATGGATTTGAAGTAGAATCAATTTATGAAAATAATATGAGATCTATCAAATCTAAGTATGGGATTGGTCAAAATCAATTTTCGTGCCACACGGGAATAATTGGATCTTATTTTATTGAGGGTCATGTGCCAGCAAAAGATATAATAGAACTTCTTGAAAAGAAACCTGAAATTGCTGGATTAGCTGTCCCAGGAATGCCAGCAGGTATGAATGTTCCTGGTATGGAGACAACTAAACAAAATGCAGAATATGATGTCTTATATGTTAGAAAAGATGGATCTGCAGCAGTCTGGAGTAGTTATAAATAATCCTGTCTTTATTCTTATGCTTTGAAATATAAACCTATAGTTGTAGGTTTATAATATGATAAATTCTATAGAAAATGCATTTGGAATCAAAATAGATAAATTAAAGAAATTATCTGGATATGACAATGAGAATTACTTATTGGTTTCCGGAAAATCCAAATACATACTCAAAAAGTATCCCTTCACTAAAGAAAATCATAAGCTTGTAACCGCTGAAAATGATTGTCTTCAGTTTCTAAACAAAGAAGATCCTTCAATTTATCCAAAGCCTGTAAGTGGAATAGAAGGAAGCCTAACTGAAATTCTTTCTATTAATAAGAAAAAATATGTTTTCAGGATCTTATCATATATCGAAGGAAAGTTTCTTGGAGAAGTCAATCATGACAAGAAATTATTTAATTCTTTAGGTTCGTTCCTAGCTAAAATGAATAAGCTCATGATAAAATATAACAACGATGCTATATCTTCAAGAATCTGGGAATGGGATATTCAGTACCTACACCTAAACAACAAGTATATCGATGATATTCCAAAAGCTGAAAACAAAAAACTTGTACTTTATTTTTTTCAGCAATTTGAAGAAGTTGTTTTTCCAAAACTACCGTATTTAAGAAAATCTATAATTCATAACGACGCAAACGAATGGAACATTCTGACAAATAAGGGAAAAGTTACTGGGATCATTGATTTTGGCGATTTAGCTTATTCACAATTGGTTAATGAAGTTGCTATAGCTATGACTTACGGATCATACGATAAAGATGATCCATTACATTACTCAACAATTATATTGGAGTCCTACCACAAAATATTACCTCTAAAAAAAGAAGAAATTTCATTGCTATATTATCTAATTAGTGCAATGCTTTGTATAAGTGTATGCAATTCAGCTCATTCCAGAAAAAATAACCCAAAAAACAAACATGCTCTAATTAGTGAAAAAAATGCTTGGAAAATGTTAATTGCTCTTTCAAAATTAAGTCCCGTATATGTTGAAAATCATTACATGAAATCATTGGGATTTACAGTAAAGAAAAAAAAAAAAGTAAATCAATTAATTAAGAATAGACACAAAATTATTAGCCCAATCCTTTCTTTAAGCTATAAGAATCCAATTGCGATGGATAGGTCTGCATTTCAATATATGTTTGATATTCATGGCAAAACTTATCTAGATGCATACAATAACGTACCACATGTTGGTCACTCACACCCAAAAGTAATTGAAGCAGCTTCAAAACAGATGAAAAAGCTCAATACCAATACAAGGTATTTATATGATATCATTCAGATCTATGGATCAAGATTATTAAATAAATTCCCTAAAACATTAAATAAAATTTATTTTGTTAATTCAGGAAGTGAAGCAAGTGACTTAGCAATAAAATTAGCCTTATCATATTCAAAAAATAAAAAAATCATGGTAATGGAAAATGGGTATCACGGAAATACTCAGAGATGTACTGATATAAGTGATTATAAATTCAATAATAAAAAGGGTCAAGGAAAAAAAGATTATATAATTAAAGTTCCGATGCCAAATGAATTCAACAGTAAATATTCCAAAGGTAAAAATGGTATTGGAATTCAATATGCTAATGATGCAATTAAAAATATTGAAAATGTTGCTGCTTTTATATGTGAGCCGATTTTGGGATGTGGTGGGCAAGTTCCTCTACCAGGAGGATACTTAAATAAAGTATATAATAAAATAAGAAATAATGGAGGCGTATGCATTAGTGATGAGGTACAGACTGGCTTTGGAAGACTTGGAAATGTTTTCTGGGGATATGAGATGTATGATGTTATTCCGGACATAGTAATTTTAGGAAAACCTATGGGTAATGGACACCCAATTGGAGCTGTAGTTACTACTGATGATATAGCAAATTCATTTGGTAAAGGAGTTGAATTTTTCAGCTCGTTTGGTGGGAATCCTGTTTCTTGTGCCGTAGGGTTATCGGTTTTGGATATAATAGAGGAGGAAAATCTTCAAGAAAACGCAAAAAATGTTGGTAATTATTATATGTCTGAATTAAAAAAATTACAAAAACAATACAAATTTATTGGTGATGTAAGAGGTTCAGGACTATTTATTGGTATTGAAATAGTAGAAAAAAACACAAAAAAACCAAATACTGAATTGGCACAAAAAATAAAAAATAATTTAAGAGAAAAACATATTCTTGTTGGAACGGACGGTCCATTTAATAATGTAATTAAAAGTAAGCCACCTATTTGTTTTACAAAGGAAAATGCTAAGACTGTTGTAGATTCTATTAAAGATATCTTAAAAAAACTATAAATATTTTTTCACATCTTTTTTAAGTTCATCTAAGGTTGAAACATAACCGTAAAGCTCATTCTTTAAAACCTCAAAAACTTCTCTAGAACCTTTAGTTGGCAATCCATCACCACTTTCAACACTTTTTCTTAAATATGCAAGTCTATTATTTACCTTAATAGGAAAATTAAGGGGATCTTGACCACTTTGATTCTTCACTTGATAAATACTAGACTCTATATTTTCAAGTTTTAAAATAAGTGATTTTATTTTCTTTCTTTTAGTGGAACTTGAAGTTGATGAAACGTTTTTTAAATTATCTTTAATTTCCCTAATTTCAATCACACTTCTATTGGCAATATCAGTCTGATTCATTATTTCCATTGCAAATTGAAATTGTATATCAATAACCTCATCTGATACTTCAATTCTAGGATCTTTAATTAGATCGATAAAAGATTTATACTGTTTTCCATCAACTGTTAAAATAACGTTATAATTACCAGGAGGCGCAATAGGACCAAGTTGAGGTCTAGCAGACCAAATAATCATTCCTTCAAAATCAGTAGCCCCAGGATATCTTAAGTTCCAAGTGTAGGAATTCAATCCTTTTTTCATGCTTGGGTTTTTATTGTCTGCACCATACCAAGATTGTTCATCATTTTCAGATTCTTCTATTAAACCATCCTTATCTAATACTACTCTACCCTTTGAATCTAAAATCTTTATATTTAGTGAATTTACATCCTCAGATAAATAGTATTTAATTTCACCATTTTGAACTCTCCTAGCGGCATAATAAGGTTTAAATAAATAATGTTTATCAAAATTAATTTTTGACATTTCTCTAATTGGTGAAATATCATCCAAAATATACACGGACCTTCCATGAGTTCCTACCACAATATCTTTATCAGTAACAATTAAATCTGATATTTGAGTATCAGGCATATTTAAACTTAACGATGACCAATTATTTCCATCATCAAATGATACCCAAACACCATGTTCTCCACCCGCATACAATAATCCTGGAACATGTAAATCCTCACGAACTACATGAATAAAATCATCTTCTCTTATACCATCTATTATAAAATTCCAAGTTTTACCATAGTCATCAGTCTTCCAAATATATGGTTTCCTGTCATCCATCTGGTATCTTTTACCAGCAACATATGCAGTGCCCGGTTTATGCGTTGATTCATCAATTATACTGACTCTAGTATCTTTTGGCATGTTCTTTGGAGTAATATTTTCCCATGTTTTTCCATGATTTTTAGTTATATAAACCAACCCATCATCAGAACCTGCCCAAATTACATTTTCATCATGATTTGATGGAGCTAATGCAAAAACAGTTGCATAGATTTCCGGTCCATTCATATCGTTTGTAATAATTCCTCCCGTCTCTCCCAATGTTTTAGGATCAGCATAAGTAAGGTCTGGACTTATTTTTTCCCAACTCTGACCATCGTTTTCTGAAACCCAAACATGCTGAGAGGATGTATAGAGTTTATTGGAATTAAGTGGAGAAAAAATAATTGGGAAAGTCCACTGCCATCTTTCAGGTAAAGCACTTGCAGGTTCTCCTGAGAAAAACCTTGGATAAACTTGTATATCTCTTCTAAATCCATTACTTCGATCATATTTTGTTAAAAGAGCACCTTGACTTCCAGCATAAAACCAATCCAGGTTATCGGGATGTTGGCTGATATATCCAGATTCACCACCTCCTACTGCATAATAGTATTGTTTGTGAGGGCCTCTAGCTTGTTTGAAGTTCCAACCCTCAGATGGAATACACATAGTTGAATTATCTTGTTGTGCCCCACAAACATGATAAGGAAAGTCTTTAGTTACCATTATGTGATAGAACTGAGATGTTGGAAAATCTAAATCCGTCCAAGTATCACCACCGTTAACAGAAACACATCCACCTCCATCATTAGCGTTTACCATTCTCATAGGATCATTTGGATCAATCCACAAATCATGATTGTCTCCATGTGGGACAATAATTCTTTTATCAAATGTTTTTCCACCATCTACTGATTTATAAAATCCGGTATTTAAAGCATATACTATATCTTCATCTTTTGGATCAGCATAAATCCTGCTATAATAAAAAGCTCTCTGTCTTAATTTTCTTTCGTTATTGACTAATTCCCATGAATCACCAGCATCATCCGAAACGTAAACACCACCATTGTTTGCTTCAACTATAGCCCATAATCTGTTTGAATTTGCACCCGAAACTGTAATTCCAATTTTTCCTAATGGTCTTTCAGGTAGTCCCTTATTCTCCGAAATATCTTTCCATGATTTTCCTCCATCAGAAGACTTATAAATTCCACAGTCAGGTCCTCCTCCAAGCATCTTATAAGGAGTTCTGTATACTTGCCAAATTGTTGCATACAATGTTTCTGGATCATTAGGATCCATTACTAAATCTATAGCTCCTGCTTTAGAACTTTTATATAGCACCTTATCCCAAGATTTTCCACCATTAACTGATTTAAATATCCCTCTTTCTGGATTTTCTCCATATGGATGACCAAGTGCCGCAACATAAACAATATCAGGATTTTTTGGATGAACTCTAATTTTTGCTATTGCTTGTGTCTCATCAAGCCCTAAGTGTTTCCATGTTTTACCAGCATCTACAGATTTATATACTCCATCACCTTGCATGATATTTCCTCTTAACTCAGTCTCACCCATTCCTATATAAACAATATCAGGATTTGATTCAGAAACTGCAACTGCACCAACTGATGAGCTTCGTATTTGACCATCTGTTACTGGATTCCATGTTTGACCACCATCAATAGTTTTCCATAATCCTCCTCCAACTGCTCCAAAATAGTACTCATTAATTCTAGATGGAGATCCAGAAACTGCGAGAGATCTTCCTCCTCTATCTGGACCAATTCCTCTCCAGCTCATTTGATTCAATAAGCTATCCTTATTTTCAATAGCATTCAAATCAATAAATAATGCTGATAATATAATTGTAAAAAATATAGAAATTTTAATTTTCATAGGTGGTTTATTTAGGTTAAGTGTTCAATAAATAAATATATAAAAAATTATTTTCTAAATAATAATATATAAATCAGCAATTTGAATTTTTGAAATTTCTATTAATAGTAATAGATTGATTTATAATGCATTATTCAATCATAATTATGGGAGTTTCAGGCTCTGGAAAATCAACTATAGGAAAACTCTTATCTAAAAAGTTAAATATTGATTTTATCGAAGGAGATGAATATCATTCTAATGAGAGTCTAAAAAAACTCTCCTCAGGAATAGCATTAACTGATAATGATAGAATTAAATGGTTAAATAAATTAAATAGTATAATTCATAAAAAAGTGACCTATAGTTCTTGTGTTGTATCTTGCTCCGCACTTAAAAAAAAATACAGATCAATGCTTAGAAAAAATATAAGTAATAGAATAAAATTTGTTTACCTTGAAGGGAGCTACAGTCTAATTAATGAGAGATTAATTAAAAGAAAAAATCATTTCATGTCAAACTCTTTACTAAAATCACAGTTTAAAGCTCTCGAAATACCATCAAATAGTATCAAAATTGATATTAGATCCAATCCGGTATCTATAGTTGAAACAATTCTAAAAAATATTAATAAAGGAAAATAGATATGATAACATATGTAATTATTTCAATTATTATTCTGATGATAATGATAATGAAGTATAAAATTCACCCTTTTTTAGCACTTCTTATTTCCAGCATTTTTTTTGGAGTCTTAACTGGCTTGTCGCCAGATCAAATAATGAACACAGTACAATTAGGTATGGGTAATACCCTGGGATTTGTAGCTGTTTTAGTAGGATTAGGTGCACTATTTGGTTCTATACTTGAACACTCTGGTGGAGCAACAGCAATAACAAATTTTATGATACAAAAATTTGGAGTTAAAAGATCACCAATTGCCATGTCTGTATCTGGGTTTTTGGTTGCAATTCCTGTTTTCTTTGATGTTGCGCTAATAGTTTTAATGCCAGTAATTTATGCGCTTCAAAGAAAAACGGGTAAGTCACTACTGTTATTTGCCATACCACTGCTAGCAGGTCTTGCTACTACTCATGCTTTCATTCCTCCTACACCTGGTCCCATTGCGGTATCTCAAATTATTAATGCTAATATTGGATGGGTTATAATTATTGGATTTATTGTAGGTATCCCAACTACTATAATTAGCGGATTGATTTTTGGAAGGTTTATTTCTGGAAAAATATTTGTTGATGCCCCAAAAATTGAGAAAACAGATTTTTCATTACCTAAAATCAACATTAATGTTCATCTTGTTATATCAATAATTCTACTACCTCTAATTCTTATTCTTTTAAGCACATCACTAAAAAATAACTTTATATCGATTGATAATACATTGATCTCAAACTTTATTCATTTAATAGGACATCCTTTTTCTGCATTAATTCTTTCAAATGTTATTGCTTGGTATATCCTGGGAATTAAGCAAGGAATCAATAAAAAAAAATTATTAAATATCTCAAAAAATTCTCTCCTACCGGCAGGAAGTATTATTTTGATTACTGGAGCTGGTGGTGTTTTTAAAGAGTTTTTGGTTACATCAGGAGCAGGTGAAATAATTGCAAAATCATTAGATGAAACTGGTTTGTCAGTTTTGCTTTTTTCTTACTTAATTGCTTTAATTATAAGAGTAGTACAAGGTTCATCAACTGTTGCTATGATTACTGCAGCTAGCTTAGTTGCACCTATTATCTCTACAGGATCAGAAATCGAACTTTCGTGTATAGTAATATCAATTGCTGCAGGAGCTTCAGCATTTTCTCATGTCAATGACAGTGGATTTTGGTTAGTTAATCAGTATTTGAGACTAAATGAAAAAGATACATTTATGACATGGACATTAATGACTTCAATATTATCTCTTACAGGATTTATAATTGTTCTTTTAATAAACTCAATTCTTGGATAAGATTAAAACTATACCGCTATTACCTTCTATTTCTATCTTTTCTCCAATTTTATAAGTATTATAATCTTGTAGACCATCTATAAAAGGACTAGATAAACTTGCTGAACTATTATTAAAATTAATCTTTTCCCAATCAAAATTTAAATAAACATTTTCAGTTTTATTTGACCATGAAGCAAGAGAAATTAAGATTTTATCATTATGCTGAAATATTGTACATTTTATTTTATTATTATTGATTTTAACAGGAGAATTTTCTACCCAGTATCCTATCATTCTACTACTATCAATATTAAATTCTTCAAAAATCTTCCAAATATTTCCAGGATTATATTTATGATAAACTCTTGTCGTCATACCAAATACCAATCCATGGTATGGTCTACCTCCCTTTTCCAACATTTCTCCTGTCAGTCCAAAGGGAATTCCTGAAACCTCAGTCATCCAATAATCTGGCTCAAGATCATACTCAAAATATTCACCAAACCATAACCTAGAAACATATGGAAAATGTTCCATATAAAGAAAAGCACTATTTATAAAACCATCTCTAACATTATACTGATTAGCAGAATGCAAGTCAATTACAAAAGATTCTCTGTGCTGATTAAAAACACTGGCTATTCTTTTAACAGTACTTCTGCTAAAAGCTATATCATCTAAGTATAACCCATCAATTTTATTGTTTTTTGCTAGCCAGTTTATACCTTCTATGTAGTAATTTGTCCACCTAGAAGTACCCTTATTAAGTATAGATGCATCATTTACGCTTACAGCATGCCATGCAGAATGATAATTTTTCTTTAAATGTTCCTGTAACCAACTATGCCCACCTCCTTTTCCATCATTAAAAATTTCAGTGCCTAAACTTTTAAGGGCAAAAAGTTCATGAGCCTTATAAGTCAATTCCCTAATAGTATTGTAAAGTTTAACTCTTATCCCTTTAGAGTGAGCCTCATCTATGTATTCTTTTTGTTTGTCAATATTATAAAATGGATAGTTAATAAAGGGATTAATTTCATTTGCGTGATGAACATTAACTATAGTGCCATTTAGTTTAATTACAGAATCGACAGGAACATATTTATGTACAAACCTTGTACTAAAATGTTCTTTTGTATCTATTAATTTAAATGGAGTTATAAGAAATCTAACATTATAATTTAATGTATCACCTATTTTAATTTCTCTTTCTCCAGAATAATTATTAACATCAACCACTTCATCTTTAATATCAATATCTATTCCACCTCTTGAATCATTATACCATGATTTGGGAAGATTAAGTGGTTTTGATTGATAGAAATTAGTATTTAAAGGTCTCTCATAATTATTATCTCTCAACACATACTGTAAACCCTTATTTACATTACCCAACCAAAGACCTTCTTGATGTTTTGTTACATCCCATTTCCAATAAATATTTTCATTTATTTTTCCTCCTTTTCTACCCAAACCCAACATATATTTTGCCGATTTTTTATCAAAAGGAATTTTTAGGTTTATATCATTAATTTTTAGATTATTTAGAGCAATTAGTTGAATGTTATAATTCATCATCCCATCGTATTCTAGAGATCCGGATACATTTAATTTGAAGTTCTCAGAATTACTTTTAGAATGCCACTCAACACTAGCATTATTTTTCTGAAAAATTTGAAAATCTTGGTTTGAAAAAACCTCATAATTTCCTTTCTCATTTTTGACTTGAAAACGTATTTTATCAGATAATATATTTTCTTTAAAATCGTTTAATCTGGTCATTTCTTCTGAAAAATAAGAAAATATATTTTCAGGTAATCCTGATTTGTTTAACTCAATTTCTCTGCCTAAAATACTTATTGTATTGTCTGATATTGAAACAGGAGTATATGGTTTAATAATGAAATCTTTTTCTGAGCCTATTGTAGAATTTAACCATCGAAGTCTGGACATATTTTCAGGATTGTTGTCTCCATAACTATCTATGGTATTACTTGCTATGTTAATATCTAAGTAGACAGTATCAGCATCCATGCCTTCTGGCTTGATGACTATAAACGATTTATGTGTTCCAATTTTAGATTCTTTTGGTATTTGTAAACCAAACCAAAGAGGCTGAACCTTCCCCATTTTTACAGGTATTTTTTTAACAAATTTTTCCCCGTTTAGATTTGTTCCACTCTTGTTAAAACACGTAAAATATTTTTTATTTATAATACTTCCAGACTTTGACTTCAAATCAGAAAAAACGATTTCAATATCTTTCAAATCTTTATTTGGTGAAAATACTCCGATTTGAAAAGTGTAGTATTCACCTCGTGAGGCTTTATCCTTTAATCCATTAATATGTTTACCTTCCCTTATCCATCTTAGTGGAAGATAATCAATCATTTTTATTGGATATTTCCTGTATTCAGGAAACAGATAATATTCTTTTTGAACTAATTCTAAATATTTTTTAACTTCTTTTTCTGATGATATTATCTCCATTGGGAAAAAACTATGAAACTCATCAATAGATTGAAAGCTTACAGTATTTGCAAAATTTATTTGAGATAATTTTTCTAGTGATAAATCAACCTCATTATTCCATTCTAAATCATTAATTATTGATGGTTTCATATACTCTACTCTTGGATAATATCCTCCTGTAGATTTATGAGGCAGATAATACAAATGGTATTCTTTTGAGTTTATTTCAGGTTTAAAGAGAATATGACCAAAATCATTGTTATTATCTATTATAAACTTATTATTAATTGGTTGATTAGTTTTTGGATTGATAAGTACTATATCCTTTTTTTCCGGATTATCATCCCTTCTTCTCCAAGGGACTATGACTTGATGAATCTCATTAGAGCCATTTTTTAATCTTATTATAGACCTATGGTTGCCATGTGATTCAAATCCACTCTTATAATCAGGATGATTCCAATTTCCTACTTCATATTTATGTTCATAAAGTGATAAATTTTCATTGATTTTTCTATAGTTAACGTTTTGATTAACTGAATTGCATGAAACGATGAAAAAAATATAGAGAAAACTTAATGTTGATTTTCGTAACTTATTTATCATCTATTTTTTACCAAGAGATATCAGATTTGAAAATAATTTGTATGCACCTCCAACTCCAGCAGGTAGTTGTCTAAACCAAGAATAAGATGTATAAATAAAATGTCCTTTTCCTACTTCAGCAATTAATATACCCCCATTATTAGGATCTTCACCATCATCATTTGAAGAAATAACTGTCTTGTATCTATCTGACCATTGATTTGGAAAATAGAGTCCTCTCTCTTGAACCCAATTATCAAAATCAGATAATTTTATTTTATTGGGATAATTTAGAGCTGGGTGATCACCATCTAAAATTTGAACTGACGAATTCTCTTGAGAAACCCTATTTCTAGATAATTTGAAAGGATATGGAGCAAAATCATCAACATTAATACCTCTTGAGGTATTGTATTGGATAATAACATTACCTCCACCATTCATAAACTTCATTAATTCGGGTTTTATTTCTGGAAGAGACTTGTCTACATTGAAAGCTCTAATTCCAATTATTAATGCATCATATTCAGACAAGTTATTATAATTTATGTCTTCCTTCCCAAGAATATCTACTTCATAGCCAACTAAAGATAAAGAACCAGGTACTTTGTCTCCAGAACCCATTAAATAAGCTATTTTATTTGCTTTAATATTTAAATCAAATTTGATTAGTGCTATTTCGGATTTAGGAAATCTTGTCTGCGGAGTAATATGTTCATATATGATTTTATCAATACCCCTGTCATATATCAATTCATTAACTTTTGCATTATAAGTTATCTTTTTATGTAATTTCTTTTCATTCGGTAAGTTGATTGTAAAAATAAGGGTTTCTTTATCTCCCTTTTTACTCAAATTAATCTCATGAATTTCAGGTTCTGACTTTAAATTATCAGGCATATCTAAATAAATTTGAGCATTTAACTTATCTATGCCAGATTCAACCTCAATCTCAATGTTTTTCTTATTAGAATTAACAAATAATTCCATCTTATTTTTTGGGTTCATATATATAGGATTTCCCACATTAAATGATCTATAATCATCTCCCTTTGTTGGATTATTTGTTTTATAAATAACAGGAGCTTCATAAGTGATTCTCTGTCCATTAATTCTAAAAACAAATTCTGATATCAAAGATGGATCATTGTCTGGTTTTCCTACTAATAATTGATTATTTATATTATAATTTCCAAAATTAGGTTCATCAATAAGCCAATATTTTTCGGAAATTACATCAGAATTTGGCAAAGTAATTTTTTTAGCAGTTCTCAATAATTTATTATTTTCCAAGTTCTTATCAACAATAATATCCTGATCCAATATTGTTATTTTTTCCAATGTTATTTCAGAAGGGCTTCTATTGATTACATCAAAATTTATATTAATTTTTTCACCTCTAGCTACTAACTCAACATCAGATAAAGATTCGAAAAATAGTCCGGAACAAGCTTTTATTAAATTTTTTATTTCGTTTTTCTTTATTTCTCTCCAATGCCTATCGATAATCCTATTTAGCTCCTTATACGCAAGAGAAAGGTGATTAATTATTTTATGCGGCTCCCTTATGTTAAAAGAATCCCTTGAATTTTGAATATGCTTTCTAAGTAATTCGTTAGGCACTACTCTATCCCAAGATGTATCTATGCCCTCCATTAAATCTGATTCAACTGCCTCTCCTTGAGTATGAATTAGCAGTTCTATTTCACTACCTCTTCTTTTCAAAGATCCAAATGCCTGACTTTTATGCATAGAGCGGCTTTCCGATGCAATTTCATTGTATGATTTTCCAATCAAATTATTATATATGCCCACATCAATTTTTAACAACTCATCTTTATCATAATTATCAATATTGAAGTATCTTGAAGAAGTATTCCAAAATATTCTCTTGGCTTTCCAAACTTTTAGATGTTTCAATTGTTCTGGGAACGCGCCGGGATCTCCAGAAAGATTGAATGCCTTGTTAGCTAATATTGCTGAAGATGTATGGTGTCCATGAGTTGTCCCTGGAGTTTGATTAAACCTAGTAATTATGATATCAGGTCTAAATTTTCTTATAATCCACACGAAATCTGATAATATTTTTTCTTCATTCCAAAAATCTAAAGTCTCATCTGGACCCTTAGAATAACCAAAATCAATTGCTGAAGAAAAAAACTGTTTTCCACCATCTATTTTTCTGGCTTCAAGTAGCTCATGCGTTCTTATTAGTCCAAGATTTTCCTTAAGATGTGTTCCTATAAAATTTTGACCTCCACCACCTCTAGTTGCAGAAAGATAAGCAGTTTCATATTTCATTTCATTTGATAAATATGCGATTAATCTTGTGTTCTCATCATCAGGATGAGCAGCAACATAAAGTACCTTTCCAAAAACATCTAATTTATCTAACATTGATATAATATTTGAAGAAGAGTAGAATTGAATCTCTTGTGACTTCAATGAATTAACTGGAAATAATAAAATTATGATTAAGTAAAATAGACTTCTAAAAATCATAGCAAATAATTTATTTTATTTATTTAATTGGGTCGACATCAATATTAACAAAATTAAATATTTTATTAGTCTCTGTGTTTATTAAACCAATAAAGAATATGATCAATTTTAGCAATAAGTTGACTCGGCTTGTTAGAAATATTATGATAGGCACCTGGAATTTCAACATATACTGTCTCAATTTTTCTAAGCTTTAAAGCATGGTATAATTGTTTGGCCTCTGATGGAGGTGTTCTTAAATCATTAGTTCCAACCATTACCATTGTTGGAGTTTCAACATTGCCTACGAGTGATATCGGAGAAAAGCTCCAGTAATGATTAAAATTTTCCCAAGGCTGTCCCTCATATCTTGAATGAGCATATCCAAAATAATTATCTGCAACTAAAGTTTTTGATATCCAATTCATTACAGGTTTGATTACAGCAGAAGCTTTAAATCTATCTGTCTTACCAACTATCCAAGCAGTCATAATTCCTCCAGCACTTCCACCTGTAACAAATAAATTATTTTTGTCAATATAACCGGTTTTAATCATCTCATCAACTCCATCCATAACATCATCATAATCGTTACCTGGATAATTTCTATAGAGTAAATTACCAAACTCTTCACCATAACTTGTACTTCCTCTCGGGTTTGGGTAGAAAACAACATATCCTGCTGAAGAATAAAGTAGAATTTCTGGAGAAAATCTATCACCATAATTACTTATAGGTCCTCCATGATTTTCTACTATAAGTGGATATTTTTTATTTATATCAAACCCTGGAGGTCTAGCTATCCATCCTTGAATTTTTCTTCCATCAACAGAAGAATTGTACCATATCTCTTCAAAATCTCCTAAATCTTTATCTTTAAATAAATCATAATTAAAATTAGTTACCCTAATAGTTTCATCTCCATTAAAATACGAAATATCTGCAGGATGAAATGGAGACGTTAGAGTGTATACTAAATCGCCATTATTTGATAAAGAATATGAACCACCAGCATATGGTCTTCCTATAGTAGTACCTCCTAGGTTGTGTACTAAAGTTTTAACGTTTCCGGATAAAGTTGTATATCCAACTTTTGTGTTACCAAAGTTGTCGTAAGAAAAATATATTTTCTTACTATCAGAAGACCATTTTATTGAAGAAATACTTCTGTCAAGATTAGTGTTTATTTCTTTTTTTTTGGTTCCATCAATGTTCATAATATAAAGTTTTGTTATTTGATAAGTTTGCACTTTGTCATCAAATCCCACGTAGGCTACTTTTTTTCCATCCGGAGAAACAATAGGAGAATTATCTGGTCCATTTCTATCAGTTAATTTCTTCAAATTTGATCCATCAACTGAAATAGAATAAATTTCAGAATTTCTAAAGTCATATTCCCAATTTTCAGTATAATTTGATGAAAAAATTAAACTCTCTCCATCTGCAGACCAATCAAAGGATCTATGATTATAGCTCTCTGATGTTACCCTAATTGGGTTACCACCTTCTGAAGAAATATAAAATATATTAGAAAAGCCTTCTCTCATATAACCAGAGCCATCAGATTCATGTTTTAACCTATCCGTAACTCTTGGTTTATCAGCCCATTTTGCATTTTTAGGTTTTTTTGGAGGAGTAACAAGCTGTAATGTTTTATCCGGAACAAACATAATAAAGCCAATATATTTTCCATCTGGGGACCACTTCAGTGATCTAGGAGAACCATCTAACTGAGAAATTGATGAGTATTGTTTTGAATCCATCCAATAAATAAATATTTCTGATCCATTATTATCATCAGAATTAGAAATAAAAGTAATTCGGGTACCATCAGGACTCCATCTGGGATTACTTTCGTTATTTGTAATTGAAGTCAACTTTTGATGATTTGATCCATCAGAATTCATTATCCATAGAGATGAACTTTTACCATCTTTCATAATGTCCATTTTTGTACGTATATATACTATTTTTTTACCATCAGGAGATATCTGAGGGTCACGTGCATACTGTAATTTAAATACATCTAAATTTTTAAAAACGTTTTGGGAAGAAACTGGATATCCAAAAGAAAATAACAGAATATATAAAAACAGTCTCATAATACTACCTTACAAATCCATCAGAGGATTCTCTGTAGTCAATTACAAATCCATTATCACTGGTGAATTTCTTAAATTCATCTGAAGCTGGTCCAATAACTACAAAATTTTCTATAGTAAAAAGATTAAAAAATCTGTCAAAAAATTTACTTTCCATGAAATTTTGACCATGTTTTATCCCGGAGTCACTATTAATATATTTTTCATATAATGTCACTGACTTTCTATCACTTGAAACATAATAAGCATATTCGATACAAAAATCTTCTGTGTTTATAACATTTTCTGTTATTTCTTTTATAAATCCATCTAAATCTTCAGATGTATTATTATTTACATTCAAATCAATAATGAATGCTATATCATCTATTTCTGAGTTTCTTTTTATACCATTATTTAGTTTGATCTCATTATTCTCAACTTTAACACAAGAGAAAAATAATGCTACAATAAAGAGGCTAAAAATTAATTTTTTCATATTTATAAGTTATTTAAGCTCAATTCTTGCTAGATAATCCAATGCGGTTATGTATAGTGATTTTTGATCTTCTCCAAAAGCACAATTTAAAGCATTACTTGTAGTCCCAATTGTTGCAAGGTGCTTCCCGTCAGAGTTTATTATTAACACTCCACCCGGCCCTGTTGAAAATACAGTTCCTGATGAATGAACCTTAAGTCCATCGAACCAACCTTCAGAAGATTTAGCCAATTCTGTTCCATCAAAAAATATGCTTCTATTTTCTAATCCATTATCAGTAATATCAAACTTGGTGATAAACGGATACTCCATATCTGAACAGTTTACATATAATATTTTATTATCCGGAGATATTGCAATTCCATTGGGTAAAGTTATGTCGTCAACAAGAAGTGTGATATTCCCATCTTTTGAAAGTTTATATACTCCATTTACTGCTTGTTCTTTTAATTCACTAGTTAAAAGTTTTTCTAGACCGAATCCATAAGGAGGATCCGTAAAATAAAGATCTCCATTATCTGCATATACAAGATCGTTTGGACTATTAAACAGTTTCCCATCATATTTTCCTGCCAAGGTTTCAAAATCCGGACTTTCTGTATTCCAATCAATAAGTTTTGCTATTCTTCTGTCTCCATGCTGAGCCAGTATTAAATCACCATCACTATTTATTGTCATTCCATTAGATCCTAACAATCCATCAGGTTCTGCTGGAACAATTCCAGTATATCCACTAGGTTCCATGTACACTGAGAACCCTTCATCATCATTCCATTTATATATTTTATTTGTAGGTACCTGAGTGAATAAAAGAGAGTTAAGATTCGAAGACCACAATGGTCCTTCTGCTAAAAATAAAGAATCTACAAGCAATTCTATCCTTGATTCTGGTGAGATAAATTGATTTGCAGACTCATCTAAAATTGTTACATTTCCTCTTGTTAACCTTAAATAATTTTTTGTTTTTTCTTTTGTCTGACAAGAAAAAAAGAAATTTATTATTATTAGTGATAAAAATATATTTTTCATAAAATTAAAATTTTGTTGTTCAAGTGTAATCTAATATTATAAGGAAATAATTCAAAGTTAGATTAATTAAAAAGAGCTTCTTTCATTAATGAAGGTGGCATATTACCAATTTTAAGAAGTTTTTCATGAAAGTCAGAAATATTATAGTCCTCACCCATCATTTCTTTATATTCATCTCTCATCTTTAATATTTCAGTCATTCCCATAAAATAACCAATGAAATAGCCTGGTCTTGAAGATGAAGAATCAATTTCAAGTTGAGCAGCCCACCTCAAAAAACCAACCCTATCGGTCATTAGGTTTATAGCATCTTCATAGCTGAGTTTTCCGGTATGCATCCCAACATCATAAATAACTCTAGCATTTCTCCATAACCTTAGCTGGAGTTGTCTGAGCTTGATTTTTTTATTCGGATAGAAGCCAGTCTCAAGCATTAACTGTTCATTATAAAGTCCCCAGCCTTCACTAAATAATGATAAACCATTATTTCTTCTCAGTTCTCTAGGGTTATGCATTTGGTATAACCCCTGGATATGATGACCTGCATACGTTTCATGAGGAGCAGTAACAATAATAACACCCCAATCATGCTCAACTAGATACTCATTTTTTGTTTTATCATCCCATCTGTGTTCAAATGGGTTTATTTTCCATTCTGAAGTAAAGAATCCTTCATTATCCTCACCCCTAGATCTTGAAAAATTTCCATAGTATGAGGTCTTTCTTAAATACTCCTCCCTAGGAACAACATTAACTCTCTCTTTCCAAGGAATAGGTATTAGGTTATTTGATTTAATGTGCTCCCCAGATTTGTCTACCCAAAACTGATGAGCCTGAATCATACTATCTGGTAAAGGATACTCATTTTTTATATCGATTAATAATTCACTTGTAGACTTATTAGGATCTATTTCTTTTGCAAGTGCATCCATCTTACTTACCGTATTATTAAATTCCTTCCATCCAAATTCCCATAATGTCTCGTCATTATAGTCAAGAAGAAATTGATTTTTTAGCATCTTATTGTAAGTTGCTTTTCCAATTGAAAATGATGATTTTTCTTTTTTTGGAAGCTCATTTTTTAAAAAATCAATAAATAACTCTAACTGACCTATAATTTCCCTATTAAGGCTAGTTATCTTGTTCTCTCTTGGATCTTCTTTCACTGGTACCGTCATTTCTTCCATATCTTCCCAATCCATACCTCCTCCTGAACAAGAATAAATTAATTCACCAATATCAAGCCTGAAAATTGACATCGAGTTCTCTGCCATATACAAACCTAATTCTTGAAACCTTGGAACATAAGTATCGATTTGAAGCATTGCAAACTTTAGGTCATTTAATACTACTGGTAGATATTCTATTAAATAATCATACTTATCTTCACATGTCATCCTACTATTATAAGTGTTTGAAATTTGTCTAAAATTCATATAGTCTCTAGGGTCCCTTTTCCAAGATTGAATCTCTTCATATTCAATTTCTTTACCCACTAATATGCTTTCGATAAACTTATAATCAATTTGATCTTCTTTAGAAAGGTTTCTAATATCAACAGACCTTAAAATCTCGAGTTCTTTTTTAGTTTCTTTGAGTTTTTCAAAAATATAAGTTTCACTGGATCTCTCTAAATTACTTGAAAAATCATTTTTTTTATTATTGAATTTATCGACTAAAGTCTTAAATTTATCTGAATCTGAATCTGAATCTTCTATTTGATTAAAATATATAACTATAGAAGCAATTGCGATAAGAAGTAAAATAGGTTTTTGAAATTTTTTTTGCATTGATGATATATTTTAGAGTTAAAATTTATTAATCTTGAGAATGAGAATCATTTTATATTTCAAAATTTTCATATTATTACATTTCTCATGTAATACTAATAATTATTATTTACATTCCCCATTTTCTGACTTGGACACCCTCTCAACAAATGACTGGTGGAATCGCCAATCCAACCCAATAATAGATCTAAAGATAGATAGAGAAAATGTTGTGGCTTTTGGTATTTATACTGTATCAAATAAAATACTTAAAATAACTGCACAGCTTTTTCCATTGTATCCAGATGAAACAAGAGAGGTGAGATTAGAAATTTTTGATAAGAGTATCTGGAAAGAGCTACAGATAAAAAAAGTTAATGAGATTGGCTGGGCAACTACTTTTAAAGTTGAAAACTGGGACGACACAAAAGACATAAAATATAGAATAAGGCATGGAGAAAAAGCTTATTTTGAGGGTTTAATAAGAAAAAATCCAATAGAAAAAAACACAATAACTATGGCTGCCTTCTCATGCAACAGCAATAAAGATAGAGGGGATAGAGAAAATTATGTTAATAATATTAATCACATCGATCCTGATATACTGTTTTTTGCCGGAGATCAGTCTTATGACCATAAAGAACATACGGCAGCATGGCTCAAATTTGGAATGCAGTTTAGAGAAATATTTAGAGAAAGACCTTGCATTACAATACCAGATGACCACGATATTGGACAAGGTAATTTATGGGGTGAAAATGGTAAAATAGCATCCTCTCCAGCTGGAAATGATGGTGGTTATTTTTATGATAAAGAATATGTAAAGATGGTAGAAAGAGCTCAAACCAACCATCTCCCTGATCCTTATGATCAAACCCCTATTGAACAGGGCATAAATGTATATTTCACTAATATGATACTTGGAGGTATTGACTTTGCAATTATAGAAGATAGAAAATTTAAATCGGGTCCAAAAGGAAAGATACCTCAACAAGGCCCCAGACCGGATCATATAAGAAATCCAGACTATAATCCGAATTCTATTGATCTTGATGGACTTACATTATTGGGTGAAAGACAATTAAATTTTCTTAGTGAATGGGGTAAGAATAAAGATAACTCTATTATGAAGGCAGTTCTTTCTCAAACTGGATTCTGTGGAGGAGCTCATCTCCACGGTAGTGAAGAAAACAGACTCCACGCTGATCTTGACTCAAATGGATGGCCGCAGAAAGGAAGAAATAATGCCCTTAAACTTATTAAAGATGCTAATGCAGTACACATAGCAGGTGACCAACATTTAGCAACAGTTATTCATCATGGAATTGACGAATATGAAGATGGGCCATGGGCATTCGTTGTTCCTGCTATCGTTAACAACTACTACAGCAGATGGTGGTGGCCGGAAAATGGAGAAGCTGGAAAAAATTCAAATAATATTTTACCATGGACAGGAAGGTATAAAGATGGATTTGATAACAAGATTACAATGCACGCATATGCTAACCCAGACACAGACTCAAATGGAGCTGGCTATGGTGTTATCAAGTTTCATAAAAATGAGAATAATGTGACTTTTGAGTGCTGGCCAAGATATCAAGATGTCACTCTAGACGAATCAAAACAATTTAAGGGTTGGCCTATTACTGTTTCTCTTGATTAGAATCATACCATCTGTTTGGATGAAGTTTGTCATATTCTTTTCCACTACCTAAATCTAAAAAAACAGGATCAATCATTTCTTTATCCCATTCATTAAATTTAGACTTCAATCCTTCATAGATAGATTCTGATGAATTTAAGATATTATTTTCTTCACTTATGTCATTCTTTAAATCAAAAATAAATTCTTCAGATCCGATTCTTAAATATTTATATCTTTCTCCTCTTATAACATCAATATCTTTATCCCTATTCTGCCAATAAAGAAATTCATGGGGCAATCCATCTTTTTTACCAGTTAAGTAAGGAATTAAGTTAACTCCATCTATATCTCCATCAACATACTTTTCAGCATTGGCTACTGATGCAGCAGTCGCAAAAATATCGAGAGCTATTATTGGTTTATCATAAATCGATCCTGGTGTAATTATACTTGGCCACTGCATAACAAATGGAACACGAATTCCTCCTTCAAAAAAATCACCTTTTATACCTCTCAAAGGTCCATTATCAGAAAAATTGTACCATTCTACTCCACCATTGTCAGAAAAGAAAACTACAATTGTATTATCTGATATTTTTTTCTCCTCTAATTTATCCAGGATCAATCCAATACCATCATCCATTGAAGATACCATTGCGGCATATTTTCTCCTTTTTTCTACATCTATATGCATATTTCTTGCTAAATCTTTCTCTGTAGCTTGTAAAGGTGTGTGTGGTGCATTATATGAAAGGTATAGAAAGAAAGGATTCTGTGAATTATCATCTATAAATTTTACAGCATTATCAGATAATTCTTCCGTGAGGTATTTGGTCGTGTTAATTCTTTTACCATTATCATAAATTTTTGTGATATAACCATCCATCTGTCTTCTTGCATCAGTCAAATCATTAAGCGTAAGATCTTCTGGAAAATATCTATGGCCACCAATTAAAAAGCCATAAAACTCATCAAAACCTCTTCTCTCGGGCACAAGAGATTCGTGAGCTCCTAAGTGCCATTTGCCTATAGCTTTTGTCTTATAATTAGCCATTTTCAAAACTTCAGGAAGAGTTTGTTCAGAAAGCGGTAAACCCATTGTAGAGTCTTTAGGAGTTAATAAAATATTTCTAGTATAACCAAACCTGTTTTGATATCTTCCTGTTATTAATCCTGCTCTACTTGGAGAGCAAACTGCAAATGACACATACCCCTCCGAAAACACAACACCATTCTTGGCTATTCTATCAATATTAGGAGTGAATATTTCTTTACTACCGTGAAATCCCACATCTGCATATCCCTGATCATCGCTAATAATAACAATAATATTCGGAGGTTTTTGATCAATATTATTACAACTTATTAATAATACTAATGATAAAAAAAATAAAAGATGTTTTCTCATAATTTACCTTGGTTTAAACACTTCTCTACTGTGAAGGTTTGATTCAATTTTTTCCTTTGAGTAAAGTAATTGAAAATACTTGTCATTTGCCCAGTCTTGGTATAAATTTCTGTAAAAAGGGCTACTAGGATTACCAGATTGTCCAGGAGAATTGGTAGCTATTGAATTATCCCAGTCTTTTGTGTCAATTATTACCCTAAAACTTGCTCCTGATGACTGGCTCAAATTTGAACCTGTCGATCCGGGAGTATACCCATTCCCACCTCTTGGATATGTTTTAAAACTAAGAATTTTATGAATAGAATCATTTACAATATCTTCCAAAGGATGCTTAACTTTTATGTGTTTGTATTTATTTTGACCGTATACCCATTTATCTGTATTATTACCAAATTTTATTTTCAGCTCATTTATTGAAGCAATAAATGTCTCTTTAAGAAATCTATTTTTTTCTCCCTCATCCATGTTATAGAGTTTATTCAATATCCTAAATAACTGAACTCTTATTAGTCCTCTTGCTTCCTCAGGTACATATTTATTATTGAATTCACGAATTATTGCCCTCTCCCAGTTAACATAAATAGTAGCTTCTATTGAATTTTTATCAAGTTTATTATCCCACTCAATCAATTTCCATATATAATCATCATATTCTTTCAAGAAATCTTCATCATAGTCAATTAATCTCCCTAACATACCAACAAAATAAAATGCAGGAGCAGAATAATAGTCAACTTGTAAATCAATCATATCCTCCATTGTAAACTTATTATTGGATGAAAGAACATCATTGACCCTATCACCTCTAAAAGGATCCGACCATGAAAAACCAATAGCATTCCACTTATCATAAGAAAGAGGGGTTACATTTTGATTAGCAGTGGCAAAAAATTCTTCACTAGGATTAAATATATTAGGTTTCTCAATTATAGGTAGGTAACCGTCCCACTCGTATTTACCATCACCCATGACCGGGACCATACCACTATGAGTATTTCTAATAGGGGCTATACCAACTGCCTGCCATCCTATATTTCCGTCTTTGTCTGCCCATACCATATTCTCGCCAGGTATATTACTGTAATTACAAGCATCTCTAAACTCTTCCCATGAATATGACTGGTTCATCCTAAGTGATGCAAGATATGGTGACCCACCTACCTCTAACCATCCACATCTAACAGCATAAGCCCTATTTCTCTCTTCATCTATTAATGTAACAGGACCATGGACAGAATAGTTTAAATCTATTTCATAATTTTTCTTCCCCTTAACTGGAATCAATTCTTTTATTTTATTAAAATTTAACCATTCTCCTTTGTGCCAATACTTATTTGGATCTTCTGGATTTAACTCGTATACATATAAGTCCTCTGCATCGGTTCTAAATACTGTAAGACCCCAAGCACCAAATCCATTGTGACCAATAGAAATTCCTGGAATTTCTGGTTCACCTCCCCCAATCACGTCCCAACCTGGGGCAACCAGATGAGTTATATATCTCAGTGAAGGTGCTACTATTGTTCTATGAGGATCGTTAGCTAAAATCGGAAATCCATTAAATGATTTATTTCCTGATATGGCCCAGTTATTACTTCCGATACTAAACTTATCCTCCGTATCCTCCTCTTTCTCTAAAAATGAAATTTCAATATTTTCATTTTTTCTATACTTTTCGAGTAAATATTCTTTTTTAAACTTTATTGGCTTTCTGAACGCGTTGTATAGTTTTAATATGTCTTTATCTAAGTCATCTTCTCTTATTTTATTATCGAGTTCAAGTGAAGGTTCTTTAGGATGAAACCACAGCAAATCTTTTACTTTTTCCTCACCAATTTTTGATACCGCCCTGCCAATATTTAATTCTTCATCTATATTACCTAATAGTCCTTGATGTCTTGATATCACAATCTCAGGTGTCCAAAATTCAGGTTTCATATTAAGAAGAGAGAACTCTATTGGTAATTTTTCAGGTTGTTTTCTGACTTCATCTATATATGCATTAACTCCGTCAGTATATGAGTTTATAATTTCATATCCATCTTCGTGGTAATGATTTAACTCATCCTCAATATCTCCTCTAAACATAAAAAGCCTTGTTCCAATATCTCTTTCTAGTTCACTCTCACCAAATATTTCAGAAACAGTTCCTGTTGCTTGTCTTCTCCAAATTTCAAACTGAAAGAGTCTATCTTTAGCTGCAAGATATCCTTGCATGAAGAAAAGATCTCTTTGATTTTTAGCATAAATATGATTAATACCATATTTATCCCTTAATACCTCAACTTTATCACTTAGATCAAGAGTATTGTTTTGGCTGCAAGAAAAAAGAAAAGTAAATAAGGTTACTGAAAAAAATCTCATTCATCTAATCTACAACTATCAAATAAATTTTCAAAAAGAAAGAAACCTTGTATTAATTGTGTGCCTCTATAATTTTTCTAACTAAATCTCCGATTTTCGCAGAATCTATCCACCTTGCTACTATAACAATATCATAATCAGGCACTATAACAACATAATTTCCCCCAAATCCTGAACCATAATATATATTTTCAGGAAGATCTTTCCATCTTCTTTCTCCCCTATTTAACCACCACATGTATCCATAAGAGGGGTTGTTTTCAGATGGGATTGTCATTAACTTAATCCATTCCGATGATAATAGTCTTCTTCCATTCCATACTCCTTTTCTTAAAAACAGCAATCCGAACCTGGCATGATCTTGTGAATTAATAAATAAACCTCCTCCAAAATGCCCACCACCACTTACAGATTGAACTTTAATTCCATCCATAATCACCATTGAGTTTTTATAACCATGCCATCTCCAAGTTGTTGAAGCTCCTATTTCATCCATAATATATTTTTTTAGTACACGAGGTAAAGGTTCTCTAAAAACATTAAGTAATGAAAATGATAATAGGTTTACCCTCACATCATTATACTTATACGCCTTACCTGGAGGTAAAATTTTTAGCTTCTTTATTTTTTCTAGACTTAAGCCTCGAGGTGGTCTATCTGCCCAATCATAAGTACCAAAAAGATTTCCAGACCACTGAGACGATTGATTAAGAAGATGGTTCCAAGTTATGCTGCTGTTATGTGGATCATCAAATTTCCCATCCCACACATAATTCTTTAATTTATCATCAAGTGAAATAAGTTTTTTATCAAATGCAATTGCTGCAACGGTTGAAAGATAACTTTTTGTTACACTAAATGTCATATCTACCCTTTCAGTGTCTCCCCATTTGCCAATTATGTAACCATTTTTAATGATAAGACCATTTGGTGCACCTCTATCTTTAGTTGGACCCTTAATCTCAAAGTTAGGTTCTCTACCAAAAGATTTAATGATAGAAATTCTTAAATCTTTCTCAACAGAATTCTCATTATCTAAAGCAAATTTTATTGCTTCATTAATTTTTTCATTATTTAATCCCTGAGTATTGGGTATTTTCTCTATCCATATTTTTTTAGGAAAGTATAAACTCTGAGAAAAGAGATTTAAGCTAAATAGTAATAACAGAAATATTAACCTCATAATTTGCATCTAATACATAATGATGTTTTAAAAATAATTATATTGTTATTAATAAGAAAATACCTGTGAAAAACATCCTGTTATCTACCTTGATTTTAATAATAACGATTTTTTCCTGTGAAGAAAAAAACAAATACAGTTCTCTTGAAATCAAAGTTATAGAATTACTTGAGTCTCAAAATGGGACTTTTGCAATTGCGTTCAAAAATTTAGAAGATGGGAATGAAATTTTAATTAATGAAGATGAAATCTTTCATGCTGCTAGTACTATGAAAACTCCAGTAATGATAGAAGTATAC